>Ga0209709_10000110_pt1 | contig 74788 bp, 43 predicted proteins | sample ArcticOcean_MG_C_2_FD_187435 | JGI IMG/M metagenome (GOLD analysis project Ga0209709, IMG submission 187435) | Marine microbial communities from western Arctic Ocean - ArcticOcean_MG_CB4_136 (SPAdes) (version 2) | ecosystem: Environmental > Aquatic > Marine > Oceanic | place: Arctic Ocean...
TAGGAAATGTTGATTATTTGGATAAGCTTAGTGCTCCTTCAACAGCAGCTCCAATTGCTGCTCCAAGTGGCCTTACAAAAGCTGTTTCTGGTTCTGATGTAGTATTTACTTGGAATGCTGTTACGGCATCTGATCTTAATGGATATAAACTTTATAAGAAAGAATCAAGTGGTACGTATACCCTTGCTGCTGATATTACAAATGAGAGTCTTACTACGTATACACTTGCTAGTGGAAAAATTACTGATGCATACGTAATAACATCATATGATAATACTGCTAATGGTACTGATGATCAGGCTGAGGGTTATGAAAGTTATTACTCTGGTGAGTTTGCTTCAATTTCTTTAACTCTTGCTACAACTTCAAGTTCTGCAGTTTCTACAATAGGAGCAGTTAGTACATACGATGTATGGAGTGAGGATGGATTAAGTGAGAGCACTCAAAGAGTAAATGATAATTCTCAGGGTTGGGCTGTAGCTCAAATGACTTGGGATGGAATACAAGCTATGGGTTATGATTGGGGCGGTAGATATATTGTTGAGTATAATGGACTTATCACAAATCTTACTCCTAACAGTGCAACATCTACTGGTGGAAAGAGTACTACTCTGGGTTACACGTACATTGGTCAGCATAATGATCATAGTTACTTTAGATCTAACTGGAGAGAAGATAGGTGGGAGTATGCTAAGACACAAGCTATTGCAGATGGTGGTTACCTTGCTATTTTAACAAATACTGATGAAGATAATTTCCTAAGAAATCATTCTGATTACTGGCCATTTATTGGATACTATGCTGAGTCTAGTGGTAATGGTTCACAAACAATGCCTGGTTCATGGAAGTGGGTAATTGAGAAAGCTGCTCCATCGATTATAGATATTAGAATTCCAGAAAATGTTTCTGTTGCCACGGTTACTGCAACAATAGATAAGACATATACTTCAGATGTAGTGGTTGGGCTTACCCTAGGTGGTACCGCTACCGTTACTGATGATTACACAGCATCTGCTACTTCTATTACAATTGCTGCTGGTTCTACATCTGGAACTGCGACGCTTACAATGGTTCAAGATGTTCTTGATGAATATAATGATACAATTACTATAGAGGTCGGTTCTTTAACATTTGCTACAGAGGTACAAGATCAAAAATTATACATCTTAGTTGAAGATGATGACGATGCTCCAGGTGTTACCTTAACAGTATCTTCAGATTCTATTTCTGAGGCTGGAGGTTCTTCTAATATTGTAGCTACTTTAGATGCTGTATCTGGAAGAGATGTAAATGTTAACCTTGTTATGAGTGGTACTGCTACAAGTGCAGATTATACTGCTGGTGGAAATGCAATTGACGTATCAGAAATATTAACAACAGGTCTAGTTGCTCAGTACAAGTTTGATGGAAACTCTGATGATGCAACTTCTAACAATAATGATGGAACTGTTAGTGGTGCTAAGCTTTCGACGGATAGATTTGGTGAGCCTAATAGTGCATACAGCTTTGATGGAACAAATGACTATATCAGTGTGCCATTTAGCAGTAGTCTTCAAATTCAAGATGATATTACCATAAATGTATGGGCATATGTTCAAAATAGTTCTTCTAATGAACCTCATTTAATAACTGGGGAAGACTCCTATTATAGAATGGCTCTTAATGATGACAGAAATGGCAATACCCAATATCAGTTCTATGGTAATGGATCAGGTTTTGGAGAAAATATTTGGAGTGACGATTTTAATTACGAGCAATGGAACATGCTTACCTATACTTTTACAAAAACTACGAACATTAGTGGTTCTGATACCACTTACACATATAATCAAAAGTTATATGTTGATGGTGTAGAGACACAGTCTGAAAGTCCTAGTAATAATTGGAATCAGAGTATCCAAACAGGGGGAACATTATATATAGGTGCTAAAGAGGAAAATAATAACTTCTTTAAAGGAAAGCTTGATGATGTTAGAATTTATAATAAATCACTTACATCTCAAGAAATTAGCACATTATATTCTAATAATTCATCGCAGAAAAATAATGCTGTAATTAAAATTGCAACAGGAAGTACTACTGGTTCAATCGTAATAAAAGGTGTAGATGATGCTGTTGATGAGCTCGATGAAACGGTTACTACTAAAATTATATCTACTTCAGGAGCACAAGAAAAAACAGCACAAGAAAAAACAATTACCATTGTAGATAATGATGTTTCTACAGCTTCATTAACTGTTACTACAGATCCATTAATTGAGGGGGGCTCTACTTTTGCTACTTTAACAGCAACTCTTGATAATGTTTCTACTAGATCAGTATCAGTTCAAATTAAAGGTAGTGGTGTTGACTCTACAGATTATAGATTAAGTGAAGATTCTGTAAATCAATCTGCTGGGGGACTCGCTGCACATTATACTTTTGATGGTAATGCTGATGATGTTAGTGGAAACAATAATAATGGTACTGCTAAAGGTGTTGAGTTGACAACAGACAGGTTTGGTAAATCTAATAGTGCATACTACTTTGATGGAGTTAATAATGATCGTATTGAAGTTGACTATGAAAGCTTCAGTACCTTAAATATAAAAGAAAATGTTACTTTCAACGTTTGGGTAAGTGGGCAGAAAGGTGGAGGTAATAATCCACAAATATATAATGCTAGTTGGGCTCATAGAATGGATATTTATAATCAAGGAGATAATAGCTTTGACGTTTATGGTATGGCTTCAGGTATGCAAGGATTAGATGGTAATGGTATAATATACGATGAATGGACAATGCTTACTCATACTAGTACAGTAACTCTAGTAGTTAATGGCTCAGATACCATATATAATAGATCTGCAAAAATGTACATTAATGGTGTGCTTGTAAACTCTAGAGATAATATTGAACAATCAAATCAAATTTTAGAGGATCAAAGTCAGTATGCTTTTGGTAATAGGATAAGAATAAGTAGTTCTGATGATAATAGTAGTGCTTTCAAAGGAAAACTTGATGATATAAGAATTTATAGTTCTACTCTATCTGATGCTGAAGTATCTACGCTTTATGCTAAAGAATCTGCTGGAACAGCTATTGGTGATGCTATAACAATACCTGCCGGATCAAAATCAGGGGTGATGTATGTCTTTGCTGAAGATGATAATGTATTTAATGAAAAGAATGAGACATTAACACTTTCAATTGATTCAGTTGTAAATGGTACTGGTTCTTCTGCCGTAGTAACCGTAACTATACAAGATAATGATTTAGCACCTGCTGCTACTATATCAAAAGTTAGTGGATACAATGTAACTGAAGGAAAAGATGATTTTGTAGCTTTAAAAGCTACTTTAGGTACTGCTACAACAAGAGATGTAAGCGTTAAACTTAAGAGTGGAGGAGAAGCTTCCTTAACTGACTTTAGAATTGCTACTGATACGGCATCTTCTGCAGTTATTCCAGCAGCTCAATATTTATTTGAAGGTAACGCTAACGATGTAAGTGGAAACAATAATAATGGTAATGTTAGAGGTGCTGAACTTACTACAGATAGGTTTGGTAATGCTAATAGTGCTTACTACTTTGATGGTGATCAAAATGATGTTATTGAAGTTGACTTTAATTCATCAAGTAGCTTAAATATAAGTGAAAATATTACCCTTAATGTTTGGGTAAATATTCAAAAAGGTGGAGGAAATTATCCAAATATCATTAATGGCAACTGGACTCATGTGATGGAAATTAATTCTCAAGGGGGTAGCGATTTTGAAGTATATGGAAGAGCTTCAGGTTATAATGGTTTAGGTTCAAAAGGTATTGACTATAATGTTTGGAAAATGCTTACTTTCACTAGCACGGTAACGGAAGTAGTTAATGGATCAGACACATCTTATAATGCATCTGCTAAAATATATGTTGACGGTGTATTAGATAACTCTGCAGATAACCTTAATCAAAGTGGTGGTGATTTTGGTAATGGAGGCCAGTGGGCTTTTGGTAATAGATTGTATTTAAGTAGTGAAGATGATAATAGTAGTAATTTCAAAGGTAAACTTGATGATATAAGTATTTATAATGGTGTCTTATCAGATGCTCAGGTAGCAGAACTTTATTCTAATGAATCTTCTCCTGATCCTGAAGGAAATACTATTGTAGTTAAAGCTGGATCAACAACCGCTACAGTCTATGTGTATGCTGAGGATGATGATGTATTTAATGAGTCTGATGAATTATTAAACCTTTCTATTGATACTGTGTTAAATGGTACAGTTGGAGGTTCTGATGTAATTCAAGTAAACATAAAAGATAATGATTTCAAACCTTCTGTTAGCTTATCCACTTCTACAGCTATTGCTAGAGAGGGATCAAGTAGTTTTGTAACGCTTACTGCTACTCTAGATGTTGCTACAACACGTGATGTAACTGTTAATCTTAAACAAACTGCTGGAGATGCTAGTATTTCAGATTATGCTATTAGTACAAATGCTAGTGATACAATTCCTCCTGTACAGTATGGAATGTTTGCTCCAGGTGAATGGGAAATTTCTGAATACGGTACTGAATTTGGACCTTCAATAGGTGCTGGATCTTCTAGAGGTAGTTTTGATTTTTACGCAATAGATGGTAAGGATTTTGATGATTGTGCTACAGATGATGTATTTATATTTGGTCAAAACGATGAGTTACAAATAGATCTTGGTAATGAGACTCTTGTGGATGATGGTTTTGATTTAAATTGTGCAACACCAGTTGCTCCATACATATCTGGGAATTATAAATACGAAGTTATTGATGATGGTGATAATCAAATTCTTAGGGTATCTGGTCAAGGAGGTTATATTGGACTTCCTCTTGTTCAAGAAACAGGTGGCGCTTCTGAAAGAAAATATATAGTAGAACATATTGATTCATACTACATGGTTCTTGATCACGAAACTTCAGATGGAACTTGGTGGAGATTTACTCTACAAAACATGGATTATGATGGTTTAGGATCTGGTGGACCTGGTGGCCCTGGTACTATAAATAATGATTCTGTAAGTGTAGAAGAAGATAACTTAAAAATGGTGGTACCTGCTGGATCAACTACAGCTTCTGCCTTTGTAATTGCAATAGACGATGATGTATTTGATGAGCCTGATGAGTCGGTTACTCTATCGATAGATTCTGTAATTAATGGAGAGGCAAGTGCTCTTAAAGATGTAATTCTTACAATTAAAGATAATGATTATAGACCTAGTGTTAGCTTGTCATTAGTTGGTGATACAATAAGAGAAGGAACAAATGATTATGTAACTCTTACTGCTACACTTGATGCCCCAACAACAAGAGAAGTATATGTAAAAGTTAAAGCACCAGAAACTACAGGCGCAGGTATTGGTAGCATAGAAGATTACTTAATTAAAGCTTCAACAGATAGTGTGGTTGGTGAAAATATAACCTTGACTATTCCATGGGAGGGGGATGAACCAAATGACTCAGGTGATGAAAATGAAGATTATGCTCATTACATTCCAAATTATGGAACAGAAATTAATCCTGATGGAAGTCCACAGATGGGTGATCCAGGATTTAATGATGCACCTAATTACTATAATTATAGAAGTGTTATAGAGTTAACAGCCCCATCTAGTGATGCGTTAAGAAATGATTTACAAGGTTTCTATTACCATATCCTTAATGATTCTGTAACTGGACATAGTTATTGGGAATCAGAATTTTCTAATACTTGGCTAGGTTCTAAGGCAGCAGCAGATTCACTTAAATCATTACTTCCAGCAACTGTAAATGCATATCTATTAGTGATATCATCTCAGCGAGAGCTAGACTTATTAAAAGATTATTTATATGATGATTTCTGGGTAGGTTTATACCAAGATAAATCTCGTGATGATTATTCTGAGCCTGATGGAGGATGGACATGGGTTGAAACACTTAGAAACCAGGCGACAGACCAATTAGTTATTGCTAGAGGAGATACTACTGCCTCAGTATATATAGCTGCTAGAGAAGATAATATATTTGAGGAAAATGAGAAACTTACAATTTCTATCGACAGTGCTTATAATGGTAAGTCTGGTTCACCAGCAAGTGTTGATCTTATTGTAATAGATAATGATGATTCTCCTGAAGTATCAATTTCTGTTGAGTTTGACTTCTTTGGTGAGTCGGCTGGATTTAACCAAAATATTATTACTGCTACTTTAACAACTCCAATTTCAACGAGTGTTCAAGTACCATTAACATTAGCAGGTACTGCAAATGCATCAGATTATATATTAAGTTCTGATACTATCGTTATAAATCCTGGAGATTATGAGGGAACTGTAACAATGACAGCACTCACTGATACTATTACAGAAAGTAATGAGACAATTATTATTACAACTGATGGTGTAATTAATGCGAGTGACTCTATCAAGCAAACGCTTAATGTTAGTTTAACTGAAGACATATGTAGTTTCGTTGAAACAAAACTTTCTGGAAACATATTTGAAGATATTACGCTATTTAAGTTGTGTGATCCTTACATAATTACTGATGATCTTTTAATAGGAGCAGGAGCAACTCTTACAATTCAGCCTGGTGTTACTATCGAATTTGAAGGACCACATTCTATTAAGGTTGATGGGGGATTCTTAGAAGCACTTGGAACAGAGCAAGACTCTATAACAATAAAAGGTATTAGCTGGAGGGGAATAGATATTAAATCTCCAGGTTCTTTAATCAATTATACTAGAATAATTGATGAAGGAAACTCTGGAGAAGGTGATTTCCTTGTTAAGTTAGTTGGTTCTCAAATCATGAATTCTAACATTTATGGTAGTTACAGAGGTGTTAAATTAAATGATAATTCTCTACTAGCAACTTCTAAAGTTCATGACATTAGAGATCTAGCTATAGAAATAAATAAATCATCTGCTGGAGCTAATGTTATTTATGATGTTTCTACAGATAATCCAAATCAAGCTGCAGTAATGGTTGAAGATGGAGGCTTTAATGATAACAGAATATATTCTACAACAGATAATCCTAATGGAATTGCTGTTCAAGTATTTGATAATGGTTTTGTCGAAGGAAATACAATTGGTGGAGATGAAGGATTACATGGTGCTGTTGGTATATTGATAAATGTCGGTTATGATCAAGTAGTTGCATTTAATAGAATTGGTGGATATAATACAAATGTTGTATTGATAGGTACTTTACCTGCAGAGTTTGAGGGTAACTCATTCATTGGAGAATTGGATATTTCTAAAAAACAAATGAACGTAAGAGTTGCAAGTGGAAATATGCAAGAGTCTAATCAAAATTATCCAGGATATATACCAGGAGGTGGTATTGGGGGAGGGGATTATTCTTCTAGTAATCAAACCATTGAAATGAAAGGTAATTACTGGGGTAATGTCTCTAATGATAGCATCTCATACAGTATATATGATTATAATAATAGAGCAGACTTAAAAGGTAATGTTGATTATTCTGAATACTTAACTCTTCCACATAATGAAGCTCCTATAGCGCCTCCAACGAATCTTAGTAAGACTGTTACATCTGAAGGTGTATCATTTAAATGGTCTACAAACATTGAAGCTGATCTCTTAGGATACAAGTTATACTATGATAGAAGAGATAATGGAACATATGCTACAAGTGTTGATCTTGGAAATGTTAATACATACGCCCTTGCTAGTGGAAATATTAATGAAGGCTATGTTTTAACTGCTTATGATTCAGCTTCATTGAAACTTACTTCAGATGAAGACTATGAATTATATATGGATGTTTGTTCTAACTGTAATTGGAATCAAATTCTAGGTAATGAAAGTTGGAATTCGAATTCTTTCGTTAGTCTGCAAGTTTCTATTTCTTCTGATCAAGAAGCTATTGCTGAGTTAGATGCATTTAATACTGCTGTAATTACTGCAACATTAACCGGAACAAGTCCAAACGATGTAGTTGTAAAACTTACAAGCTCTGGAACGGCTACTGTAACTTCAGATTATACGTTATCATCAGACTCTATAGTGATTAAGTCTGGAGAACTTTCTGGTTCAGTAAATCTTATTGCGGTGATAGATTCTGAAGATGAAGAAGATGAAGTTATTACTGTATCAATTGATAAATTATCTACAATTGGGGCATCTCCTGATGTTGATGATGTAGAGGTAATAATAGCTAAAGAAATTTGTGATTTCATTGAAAATACAATCAGTGGAGTAATTAGGGAAGATATGACTATCTACAATGTATGTAATCCATACTTTGTTACGGGTAACATGCTTGTGAAGTCTGGAGTTACTCTTACGATTGAGCCAGGAGTTACATTAATATTTAATCCAGATACATACTTAAGAGTAAATGGTACATTAATGGCTGAAGGAACCGTTACAGATTCTATAACCTTTACAGGAGATAACTGGAAATACATAGATGTTGTGAACGAAGGTTCTAGTATCAAATATGCTAAAATAACTGATAAAGCAGAATATGGAAATTGGGATTATAAAGTAAAATTAAATAGATCATCAATTGAAAACTCAAGGATTTATAATGTAGGTAGAGCTCTTCATTTAGAGGATAGCTCAATGGTTTATAATTCTAAAATATATAATACTACAGGCGATGCGATGAGGTTAGATAATTCTATCGCATATGGCAATGAAATATTTAATACTTCTTATATGCAAGATGGATCTTCTGTAGAATTAGGATATGGTTCAGTATTTAGAAATAACAGACTATATAATGTTTATGGAAGTATTGCCATGACTGTAGATGAAAATACTATAATTGAAAGAAATATATTTGGAGATTACTCTGGAAGACATGGTCTAGTTGGTCTTAGCATTCCTAATGGTAATTCTTCAACAATTAGATACAATAAATTTGGAGGATTCATAGCTAACGTAGTATTAGTAGGTAGCGCCCCTACATTTACAAGAAATAGCTTCATAGGTGAGATGAACTATTCATCTTCTCCAAGTAGAAATGTTGTTGTTGGAAATAACAGTATTCTTATAAGTGATAGTACAGGTTTTGAGGTTGATATTCAAGGAGGTAACTATGGTGAGGTTGGAGAATATCTTGTCAATATGAAAAATAACTATTGGGAAAATGTTGATGATGCACTTATTGGTGAGGCAATTTTTGATATTGATGATAACCTTGAGGTTATAGGTAAAATAGTCTTTACTGATGAACTATCTATTCCTGATAATAATACACCTATAACTCCTCCTAAAGGAATAAGTGTTTCAGAGACTGCATACGATCAATATAAAATTAATTGGAATGCTAATACTGAGGCTGATTTAAAAGGATACATGGTTTATTCTGGTATTGATTTAAAAACTTCTGTTGACGTTAATAATACTACTTCTTATGATGTTTCAATTCCTAATGTAGAAGACTTTGATATTGGATTGACAGCATATGATAATGATGCTGATGGAACAGATGATCAAGTTCAAGGATATGAGAGTTGGAAAGCAACTTCTTATACTCTTCAAACATTACCAAGAGCTATAAACGATACGCTTAGAGTTGCTAGAAATGATAGTATAATAATTTCTAAGTATGTTGAAGAATCAAGTATTGTAGCTGGTTACGAATTTTCAAATACTTTCAATGATATTAAAGGGTCACTTAATGGTGAGGCTGGAACATGGGAGCCAGGTAGTCTTGAGTTAGATGTTGAGTTCAAAAATGATAGATTTGAATCTTCAAACTCTGCTCTTCATTTAGGTGAATCAGAGTATGTTATGATTCCTCATGATGATATATTTAATCTAGGAGGAGATGAATTCACATTATCTTTCTGGTTTAAACTTGACTCAGCAAGTCTTAATAGACCTGTAACAATCTTATCTAAAGGTGGTAAAGGTGAAGGAGAAGCTAGTTGGTCAATAAGTCATCAACCATGGTCAGGACTTACTTATGAATATAACTTTGAATATACTGGTACAGACAATAGAGTATATGATACGGATTGGCACTATGTATCAGTAGTATACAATAAGGCTGCTGTAGATCCTAATGATAAATTAACGATATACTTTGATGGATTTAAAGATTCTAGAAACATAGATTTCAATGCCGTAACAAGTATAGATCCTCTTCTAGTTGGTGCAAGAGGGTATAAAGATGGTATTGAAGGTTCTGTAGATGATATAATTTTATATGACAAAGCTCTTTCTGATGGTCAAATAGAAGAACTTAAAAACTTTGAAACTTCAATCACTGTTCTATCAAATGATATTGATTTGGATGATGATCCATTGACTTCTGAACTTATAACTAATGCAACTAATGGTAATGTTAGTCTTGCTGAGAATGGAGATGTCACGTATATTCCAAATACAGATTACTCAGGAGCTGATAGCTTTACTTATAGAGTTTCTGATGGCACGAACTTCTCTGATACTGCTACAGTAACAATTAGTGTTTCAACTATTCCAATAGCTGCAGATGATTCTGTAACAATTGTAGAAGATAGTGTACTAGTCGTTGGGGTAGAAGCTGGTCTTTTAAGTAATGACTCCGATCCTGAAGGAGATGTTATTACTGTTTCACTTGTAAGTGATGAAAGATACCATGATAATTATGACTTTGTTAATTGGAGACTACCTGGTGAGCCAAATGATGCCGGAAATGAAGATTTTGCAGAAATGGGTGGAGATGGATTCTGGACTGATGCTAACTCTAACTACACAAGTAAATACTTAGTAGAGTTTAATGAACTTAAAACTAGTGTTGCAGGATATGATTATATCGGTAAATGGAATGGTCATAGTTATTTCTTATCGAATGATGTGGCTGATTGGAATAATGCTAATTTATTAGCTCAACTTACTGGTGGATACTTAGCAGTTATAAATTCTTTCCAAGAAAATAGCTATGTTTCAAACATCGCACTTAATCAAAATTTCTGGATTGGTTACTACCAAGATAGAGATGCTCCAGATTATGTAGAACCTTCTGGTGGTTGGAAATGGGTAGCTGATAATATTACTGTATCTGAAACTAATGTTCAAGGAGATCTTCTAGTAAATGCTGATGGTTCATTCACATATGTGCCGACACCTAATTTTAACGGTGTTACAACATTCCAGTATTTTGCTTACGATGGACTTCAGTATTCTGATACTGCTAGAGTAACCATTACAGTTACGCCTGTTGATGATGCTCCTGTATCTACAAATGATTTCTATACAATATTAGAAGATGATACACTTCAAGCAGTAACAAATACTTCAGTTGATATTCCTGAGGCTGGTATAGTTGTTTATTATCCATTTGATGCAAATAAAACAGATAAAGGACCTAATGATATAGAATTGTCTACTTATGGTAGTCCTAAGCTTACTGCTGATAGGTTTGGAAATCAGAATTCTGCATACTTATTTGATGGAGAAAAAGATTATATGATTGGAGATGCAAGTATCTTCCCATCTAAGAATCAATCATTCTCATTATCTATATGGTTCTATGGTGAAGACCTAGGAAACAACGATGGATATGCTAAGCAATTGTTTGGTTATGGTGGTGGTAGTTCTGTGAATTTATTATTTGATAACCCTGAACTTCCTCGTTCAAATAGTTTAGAAGTAAATGGACATAATAATAGGTTTAGAACTAAGTATGGTTACAGCCAAGCATTTGTAAATAATAACTGGCATCATGTAGTATTAACATACTCTTCAGAAGATACTGTTGGTACTAACGGAGAATTGATATTCTACTATGATGGTAAAAAAGTTATTTCAAATAAAGTAGGAGCGCTTGATGCCTTTACTTTAGATAAGATATTTACTATAGGAGCAATTCCTAATGAAGTAGGTTCTAACGTATATCTATACCCATCTCATAGACCATTTAGAGGTGCTATTGATGATGTTATTGTATACAGTAGAGTTTTAAAAACAGAAGAAATAACTACACTTTCATTAAATACTCTAACGTCAGTATTAGCAAATGATTTAGAAGTTGATGGTCAAACATTAACAGCTTCTCTATCAAGTGATCCTACAAAAGGAAGTGTTACAATTAATGAAGACGGTTCATTTGAATATGTTCCAAATGCAAATTATTATGGAGTTGACTCTTTATATTATGTCTCTTCAGATGGAACTCTAAACTCTGATCCTGCTCTTGTAAGAATCTCTATCGTCCCTGTTGATGATGCTCCTTTAGGAGTTGATGATTCGTTATCAGTTGACGAAGATGATATATTATTACTGAATGAAGATGTTGGTGTTCTATCAAACGATATAGATGTTGATGGTGATGCATTAACTGCTACATTAGTTTCAGATGTTAGTTATGGAGTTCTTAATTTCTACGATAATGGTTCACTGAAATACACACCAAATGCAAATTATTATGGTCCAGACTCGTTTGCATATGTTACAAGTGATAAGTCCTTTACTACTGATACTATTAATGTTACTATAAATGTTAAAGCAGTTAACGATGCTCCAGTATCTCTAGCTGATGTGTATAGTATAGAGAAAGGTAAAACTCTTGATATTAGTGTAGACTCACTAGGACTTCTTAATAACGATAGTGATATCGAAAATGATACCCTTACAACTAGCGTTTATACAGACGCTTCTAATGGTGTACTTGTATTAAATACTAACGGAACATTGACGTATACACCTACTGATTCTAATTATGTTGGTGATGAAGTATTCTCATATATTACTTCAGATGGTAGTCTATCAGATACTGCAAATGTTACTATTACTGTTACATCAAGACCTATTGCTGTAGCAGATAGCTTTAAAGTTTTCGAAGATGATTCTCTAAGTATCGCTGAAAGTAGTACTAATACTCAGTATGGAATGTATAGTGGTGTTCTAAGTAATGATAGTGACCCTGAGGGAGATGCTATATCTGCAATGCTAGTAACTGGCGCATCAAATGGAAGTCTAGAATTCTTTGCTAATGGTAGCTTCAATTATGTTCCTAAAGAAAATTATTATGGCACGGAAGTATTCACTTATGTGATTACTGATACGTACCTATATTCTGATACAGTTGCTGTTGTAATAGATGTGATGTCAGTGAATGATGCTCCTATTGGTTTAACTGACTCTTATGGTATGCTGAAAAATACTACGCTTACTATAGCTGATTCAATAGGTGTATTATCAAATGATTCAGATGTAGATAAAGATACTTTATTAGCTACATTATTAGTAGATGTATCGAACGGTAGTCTAACGATAGATTCTACAGGTAGCTTTACTTATGTACCAACAACCGATTATGTTGGAACTGATAAATTCTATTATAACATGAGTGATGGAATTTATACAACGGATACAATTGAAGTGAGTATTATAGTAACAACTACTCCTGAGGGACTTGATGATGTGTATATAATTGATGAAGATAGTGTATCTGAAATTTCTTCAACAAATGGTGTATTAGCAAATGATACTGATATAGATTCTGATATACTTGTTGCTATACTTGTTAAAGATACAGAGCATGGTGATCTTACACTTAATGCTGACGGTAGTTTCAATTATGTCCCAGACAATAATTACAATGGTACAGATAACTTTAAGTATGTTGTATTTGATGGTGTACTATATGGTGATGATACAACTACTGTTAATATAACAGTAAGAGCAGTGAATGATTCTCCTCTAGGATTACCTGATGATTACAACACTGATGAGGGTGATACTCTAAAAGTGGACTTAGCTAAAGGTCTATTATCAAATGATAGCGATATTGATTCTGATTCTATATTTGCTGCTAATGGATCTGCACCTATGCATGGAACTGTTACAGTATTTTCTGATGGATCATTTGAATATATTCATGATGGCAGTGAGACAACTTCTGATGTATTTAAGTATATCGTCTCTGATACGCTTGGCTCTATAGATAGTGTTGAAGTCTTTGTTTCAATTATCCCAGTGAATGATACGCCAATTATTCCATCTGGTCAGAACTTTAGTATTGTTGAAAATTCAGTTCCTGGAATAGTAGTAGGTCAGATTGATGTAGAAGATGAAAACTTACAATTAAACTTAGCAGGTACGTATCCTATCATAACTGATAATCTATGGTGTGGTGATTCTAAAGTATTTGAAGGTAGTATGATTCTAAGATCGACTTCAATTGCAAATGAGTACGAGGTAGATATTGTTACTTCAGATGGTTTAACTACCCTTGCGAATGATTATACATTTGGTGGTTACTATACATGTTTCAATTACACAGGTAATACTTCTGGAGACTTAAGGTTAAGACATACAAATAACACTATAGAAATTATTGGAACTAGTTCTTTTGGTGAGACTTACTCAATTGACTCTCTAATTATTGACAGCGCATCATTTATAATGGAATGGAGTAATTCTGCAGGATTATCTGCAAGAAGTACTATTACTCGCCAAGATGATGTTCAGTGGTTAGAAATAATAAATACTAGTAGTCAAAGTACAGGTTTTGCATGGACGATTGCTTCTGGAAATATAGGAAATACATTTAAAGTGGATGAGTTAGGATATATCATAGTTGAATCTAGTGATTCACTAAATTTTGAAGAACGTACATCAATGACATTTGGAGTAACTGCTAATGATGGAGTATTTACATCCGATCCAGTAGATGTAGTTGTTAATATTGGTAATGTTCCTGATATGAAATTAATTTCTTCTGATATTCAAAACTCAGATTGTGCTGATACACCTACAGGATCTATATCACTAGTACTTGAGGGTGCTGAGGGAACAGTGATAGCTAATTGGACTGATGGTGCTACAGGCTTAGAAAGAACAGATCTTTCTCCTGGAAAATATACTGTTCAAATAAAAGATTCATTAAATCAAATAATTATAGAAGAGTTTGAAATCATTACACGTCTTATTTATGATGGAGTTGGAGTATGTTATGTTACTGGTGATGAGTCAGATTTTACTAAAAATAGAATATTTGTTAACACTGGACCTAATCCTTATAACATAAAAGAATTCTTAATCTATAGGGAAGGTTCTGTAGCAGGTAATTATGACTTAATTGGAACAATGACTAATAATGATGAAGGATTCTTAGATAATGATGTTGACAATAGGACAAAAGCTTATAGATATAGAGTTGCTATAGAAGATAATTGTGGTAATATATCAATTCAAAGTGTTGAACACGTTACAAATCACCTTACTGCAAATCAAGGTATAAGTGGAGAGATTAACCTTATCTGGTCTGGATATGAAGGTATTGAATTCGGTACTTATGAAATATATAGACAAGAAAATGGAGGAGAATATGAATTGCTTGATGACATATCTTCAAACAATACTTCATTCTCTGACTTTACTGTAGATCCAGCAAATGAATATAAATACTATGTTGCAACTGTTATTGAAACAGATTGTACTCCGGATGGTGGAATTAATATTGAAGGTGGAGGAATAAGCATTGGAGGAATAAATATTCAAGGTAATGGAATAACATTTGAAAGTGAATCTGAAAATGGAGACCCAAGTTATGATAATAATCCTATTATCATAAGGGTAAGATCTAATGTATTCTTATTAGAAGCTGATCCTGAAGTTCTTGGAATAGAAAATGAAGAAGTTATAGAATCTGTTGAAAATGTATATCCAAACCCTACTGACAGAATACTTAATGTACTATTAAGTAGAAATGCTGGTGAGGTTCAAAATATAGAATTTATAGACTTCTCAGGAAGAAGAATCAATTCTATAGGATACACTCAAAATGATAATAAAATTACGATTGAGGTATCTAACTTAAACTCAGGAATATACTTAATGAATGTGAAAACGGAGAAAGGATTCAGTAGGGTTAAGGTTGTTATTGAGAGATAACCTAAAATTATATCAATAAATTTTAAATATTTTATCTGTTCTTTTATATAAAAAATTTAAGTTTTAATTTGTATCAGTTATGAGAAAATATTCACTTTTATTAGTTTTTATATTTTTATTTATTTCATGTAATCAAGATAGTATTTGTATTGATGAAAATAAAATTGATAATAATATAGGATGTACAAAAGAGTATAAACCAGTTTGTGGATGTAATAATATTACTTATGGTAATATATGTATGGCCGAAGCTTCTGGAGTTTTGGAATATGAAGAAGGAGGGTGTAAGGGTTAATTTCAATGTCAGTATAAATGCTTTTCTGGATGCCAATTTTTTATGTGTTCTTTTCCAGATTTTAATGCACCATCTTCAATAGGAGTACCCATAGAATCATTCCATCTATTTAGGAAACCAAATAGAGATATCACCCCTAAAATTTCAACAATATCTCCATCCTTCCAGTATTTTTTTACTTTATCTATTAATTTTTTATCAACCCTATTGGGAATAGAAGAAGATGCTATTGCGAGTTCAAGAGCTATCTTTTCCTTTGGTAAAAAGTTTTTGCTGTCCCTAAAATTCCATACTTCTAGTAATTGATTTCTATTAGCTCCGTATCTTTCAGCAGCTCTAATAGTATGAGCTTGACAGTATTTACATCCCGAAACTGTACTTGAAACATAACCTATTAATCTTTTTAATTTACTTGTAACATTTCCTTTGTTTTCCATTACTGCTTTATTAAGATTAATAAAAGCATAAGCTATGGTGGGTCTGAAATACATTGTTTTTATACTATTTGGGCAAAAGCCCAAAGTTTCATTATAAAATTTTATTAACTTATTAAGTTCTTTATCTTCATATTTTAAGGGTTTTACTAGGGGGTTTTTCATAATATTTGTATTTATTATTCGTTTATTACTTAAATTTGAAATAAAAAATCATGACAAAAAACATACTTCTCATTTTTTTTATATTTTTCTGGAGTTTTAATATTTATTCACAAAAATTTGACCTGGGCCTGAAAGTTGGTCCAAATTCTGCTACTCAAAAATTAAATACTATTAAAGGTGTTGAGTCTATAACTGGATATCATGTTGGTGCTTATATGTATATTAAATTACCTTTAATATTTGGTGTACAAGCAGAAGCACAATATTCCACACAAGGTGGTGAATTTCAGTTGAATCAGGTTATAAATAAAAATAATCTAAGTTATGTAAACATCCCTATTTTAATAAGAAGTGATTTTGGTCCATTGAATTTCCATTTTGGTCCTCAGTTTGGACTATTGACAGATGCAACGCTATCTTTAAATGGAATAAAAAATAATATTAAAAACCAATTCACAAGTCGTGACTTTAGTTTTGTTGCGGGTTTAGGGCTTAGACTTCCTGCTCGTTTTGGACTTAGTCTAAGGTATGTCAAAGGAATGAAAAATATTTCTGATACAAATGTGATTAATTCAGATACAAAAAATACAATGTTTCAGTTATCTTTAAAATATTCTCTAGTTCAGAAGGGAATTAATAAACCTAAAAAGAAGACTGTTGAATGACATAAAATTTAGAAGTATTAGAGAATCTGATTTGAATCAAGTTTATCTACTGTTAAATCAACTCAAAGAATTAGATCAAAATTCTATAGATAAAGAAAAAGCATGGAATAATTTTTTAAATAATACTAGTGCTAATTCTATTGTAGGTATCCTAGATAATAAGATTATTGCTTATGGAAGTGTAGTTATTGAAAATAAAATTAGAGGAGATATAGCTGGACATATTGAGGATATAGTTGTAGATAGAAATATAAGAAAAAGAATGGTAGGGATATATTTGATAAAAGAGCTAATTAAAATTTGCAAAAAGAAAAAATGTTATAGGATTACCTTATTTTGTAAAGAAGAACTAATTAATTTCTATTCTAGAAATGGGTTTGAGGTAAATAATATAATGATGAAAAAATATTTAAATTATTAATTTTATTTCAGTTTAAATATTCTATCAAGTTTAACCCATTTTTCTCCTTCTTTTGCCCATGGAATTTTTTGTTGAAAATTCCACATTAATTTTTCCCATTTTTGAACTTTTAAGTTATTAGCATTTATTTTATTTTTTCTAATTGCATTAAAGTCTGAATTAACTTCCATAATCATAAATAATCTATTTCCAGTAAGATAGATTTCCATACTAACCACTCCAGCTTTTTTTATGCTTTTAGTAATTTCAGGCCAAATATTTTCTTCTTTATGATGTTTTTTATATTTAGAGATTAATTTAGGATCATCTTTTAAGTCACATGAGTAACAATATCTTTTATTTTTGATTTTCATATTTTATTAGTTTTAAAAGTACTATATCCATAGTATGTAACTACCATCAAACAAATTAATGGCAAAATGAAAGAAAAATTAATTTCCGGAATAAAACCAAAAATGAGTATATCATTAAATCCTGTACCACCCCAGTCTAAGATACTTCCTTGTAAAACTGGCATTAATGCACCCCCAACAATAGCCATAACTAGTCCAGCAGAACCTATTTTTGATTCATCCCCCATATCTTTAAGTGCTATACCATAAATAGTTGGGAACATGATAGACATAAAAACTGATATTCCTACTAATGAAATTAACCCAATTATATTTTGTATTAGGATGGTACCAATACAGCAAATTATTCCGCCTAATCCAAAGTATATTAATAGTTTTGATGGATTAATTTTATGCATTAGGATGGTTCCTATCCACCTACCAGAAAGAAAGCAAATCATTGCTCCAATATTAAAATATGTTGCTGTAAGGTCTAATCCTAATCTATCATTTAGATTGTCAACATATTGAAATATGTATGTCCAACACATAATTTGAGCTCCAACATAGAATGCTTGTGACAATACACCTTTTTTATAATTATTATTAGCTATCAATAGTTTAAAAGAAGTAGATAATGAGATTTTTTCTTTTTCAGATGGCACAGGTATTTTTGTTAAATATATAATTATTATAATTATGGAAACTACTACACCTAGACCAATGTATGGAATACTAATTATACTTAGATCATTCTCTCTTATAATGGATAGCTCTGAAGATGAAAGCGCATTGTATGCATCAATTGAAAAATCATCTGATTTCAATGCACTAATAACTAATACTTGCGCAATAATCATACCTGTCAAAGAGCCTATTGGGTTAAAAGCTTGAGCTAAATTTAATCTTTGAGTTGCAGTTTCTTTATCTCCTAATGAAAGGATCAATGGATTCGATGTGGTTTCTAAAAATGCTAATCCACACGTTATTACCCATAATGAAATTAGAAAGTAATTGAATTTCTCATAGATAGCAGCTGGATAAAATAAAAAAGCTCCAGTTGCATATAAAATCAACCCTAAAATTATACCATATTTATAAGAATACTTTCTAATGAATAAGGCTGCTGGCATTGCCATAAAAAAATATCCAAAATAAAAAGAAAATTGAACTAAAGAGGCCTGTACATTTGATAATTCTGGCATTACTTTTTTAAAAGCTAATACCATAGGATTAGTTAAATCATTTGCTATTCCCCATAATGCAAATAATGAAGTTATGATAATAAAAGGGAACAATAATTCTTTTCGAACTATAGGTATGTTTTTAACTTTATCTAACATATTAATTTTTTATATAAAATAAATGTATTATTTATTTAATAAAGACCTATCTAGGTGAACATATCCTCCATCACAGAATATAAATTGACCAGTGGTATGCGAGGATTTATTAGAAATAGTAAATAAACAAGTATCTGCTACTTCTTTAGATGTTGTCATTCTATTCTCAAAAGGAATATTTTTTATAATAGACTTTAATTTTGATTCTCCATCTTTCAATGTTTTAATCCAATTACTATATGCTGGAGTCCAGCTTTCAGAAATAATAACAGCATTTACTCTTATTGAATCCTTGATGAGATCCACAGCCCATTCTCTTGTCAAACCTAGTATTCCACCTTTAGATGCTGCATATCCAGAAGTACTACCTTGCCCTGTTATTGAAACCTTGGAACCTATGTTTAAAATATTTCCTTTTGCTTTTTTAATGTATGGTAAACAGTATTTTGTCATTGCAAAATAACTTACCATATTTAATTGTAATGAAAGCATGAAATCTTCTATAGAATTTTCTAATCCAATGCCATCATTTACACCTATATTATTTATAAGCACATCTATTTTATTATATTTTTTACCAATTATTTTAGCTGTTTTTTTAATTTGATCCGGTTTTGTAAGGTCTGTTTTTATAAAGGTTGTATTTATACCTTTACTTTTAAGTTTTTTTTCATATTCATATCCTCTATCATTTCGGCAAACAATAATTGGTATAGCACCTTCATTGGCTAGAGAGTTTACTATAGTTTTTCCAATACTTCCTTCCATACCAGCAGCTCCTGTAACTACTACGACTTTATCTTTTAGTCCTAAATTCATTTTATTTTTAAGTTTTTATATTATATAAATTTATAGCATTTTTCCCCATGACGTTAGCTTTTTCATTTTCACTAAGCTTTTCTATAAAATTTACTACCAATTCTTTCACTTTTTTATAGCTTCCTGCTACTAGACAAACTGGCCAGTCTGAACCAAATAATATTCTTTTTGATCCAAAACTTTTTAGAACCAAATCCATATAAGGAGTTATCTGATCAGGAGTCCACAGTTTATAATCTGCTTCAGTAATCATACCAGACATTTTACAAAATACATTTTCATAATTAGAAATTTTAGACATTAGTTTAGCCCATTCTCGATATAAATTATCTTTTATATTCGGTTTTGCGATATGATCTATAACAAATTTGTTATTAGGAAACTTTTTGACAAATTCTAATGCCATTTCTAGTTGATTTGGAAAAATAAGAATATCATATACATAGTTATATTTTTCTAAATAGGAGATACCTCTTAAAAATTCAGATCTTAATAAAAATTTATTATCATTCTCACCTTGAACTATATGCCTAAATCCTTTAATTTGTTCAAAATTACTATAGTGATTCAAAACTTCATTAATATTTGGTGCTCTTAATTCTATCCATCCAACTACTCCTTTTATAAAGGTATTTTCTTTAGCTAGATTTAATAAAAAATTCGTTTCGTTTATTGTTTGATCTACTTGAATAGCAATACAACCATCAATATTATTTTCAACATATATAGTTTTTAAATCTGAAGGCATAAAATCTTTTCGAATTACAGACATGTTATCATTAATCCAATTATGTCTAGACGGATTATATTTCCAAAAATGTTGATGAGAGTCTATTATCATAAATTTATTTTTTTAAATTTTCAATTTTGAAATTATAATGAGACTCCTCTTTTCCAAGGAATAAAATCATTGTATCCATTTTTGTCTGCTTTTGTTACTATGTTTCCACTTGCTACATCAATGATATAATTTAATAATTTTTCTCCCATGCTAACAATAGAATCTTTACCAGTAATTACAGTACCCGCATCAATATCAATGATATCATTCATTTTTATAAATAAATCAGTATTACTTGATAGTTTTATTACTGGTGCTATAGGATTTCCTGTTGGGGTTCCTAATCCTGTAGTAAAAACAATTATGTTACATCCAGAACCAGCAAGACCCGTCGTACTTTCTACATCATTTCCAGGAGTACAAAGTAAGTTTAAACCAGATTTATTAATTTTTTCAGCATAGTCTAATACTTCTGTAACAGGAGAGGTTCCTCCTTTTTTTGCAGCACCTGCAGATTTCATTGCATCAGTAATTAAGCCATCTTTAATATTACCAGGTGAAGAATATTTTTCAAAATTAGAACCTATAGCTAATGTTGAAGCTTCATAATCCTTCATTAATTTTAAGAATTTTTTAGCATCTTTTTTTGTAATACACCTGTTAATTATGTTTTGCTCTACTCCATTTAATTCAGGAAATTCCGCAAGTACTGTTGTGCTTCCAAGAGCTACTAATAAATCAGAAGCATAACCTAAAGATGGATTTGCTGAAATCCCTGAAAATCCATCAGAGCCACCACACTCTAAACCTAAAATTAATTTACTTATTGATGCAGGTTTTCTTTTACATTTATTTGCTTCAATTAATCCTAAAAAAGTATGCTTTACAGCTTTTTCAATTAAATTTTTTTCACTTTTGATTTTTTGTTGCTCTAAGTAGTGAATTGGTTTTGTACAGTTAGGAATTTTTATTTCAATTGCTTTTTGAAGCATTTGAATTTGCGCATGTTGACAACCTAAACTTAAAATAGTAGCCCCTGCTACATTTGAATTTGTTATGTATCCAGCTAATAAGTTACATAAAATTTTAGAGTCTTGGGGTGTACCGCCACATCCACCTTCATGCTTTAAAAATTTAATTCCGCTAACATTTGAAAATAATTTATTTTTAGATAAATCTTCTTTTGTAGTTATAATAGGGGTGTTTAGTAAATCTTCAGTAGAACAACCAGATTTATACATGTTTATTAATGCATCAGTATCTACTGAAAAATCTTTTTTAGTTTCATATCCTAGTTTTTCAGATAATGCTAATTCAAGCTCATCTACATTTCTATTTTCACAAAATGTTAGGGGAATTACTAACCAATAATTTTCAGTTCCTACACTTCCATCTTTTCTATGAAAACCATTAAAAGTTCTTTCTTTAAATTTTGAAACATCTGGAGGTTTCCATTGAATTTTTTTTAAAGAATAATTGTAGTCTGCAGAAATAGGTTTTGTGTTATCAGTACTTATAATACATCCTTTAGGAATTTTTTTAATAGCCTCACCAACAAGCACATCGTACATATAAATTTTATCACCAATACTAAAATCTTTTAATGAAAATTTGTGTTTTTCTGTAATGTTTTCTTTTAAAGTAATTTTTGAATTATTTATAGTGGCAATACTTCCTTTTTTAAGATTGCTAATAGCAACTATAATATTATCCAATAAGCTTATTTTAAGATATTTTTTGGACATTTTTTTTAGATTTCCTTTTTATTTATAAGCTTTTACATTCTGCTTAGAACTTCCTAATCCTTCTATCCCTAATTCTATAACATCATCTGGATTTAAATATCTAGGAGGGTTTAATCCAAGACCTACTCCAGATGGTGTTCCTGTTGAAATTACATCTCCGGGAAGCAATGTCATAAAATGGCTGATATAACTAATAACCTTTTCTATATTAAAAATGAAATCGGAAGTATTGCTATTTTGCATCATTTTACCATTTACTTTTAACCATAGGTTTAAATTATTTGGATCTTTAATTTCATCTTTTGTAGCTATATAAGGACCCATTGGCGCAAAGGTGTCACAACTTTTACCTTTAACCCACTGACCAGATCTTTCTAACTGGAAAGATCTCTCACTATAGTCATTATGTAGGACATACCCGGCAACATATTTAAGCGAATTAGCTTCATCTATATATGAAGTTTTTTTACCTATAACTATAGCTAACTCTACTTCCCAATCTGTTTTTTTACTACCCTTAGGTAAAATTAGGTCATCATTTGGACCTACTATTGCAGAAGTTGACTTAAAAAATAAAATTGGCTCTTTAGGAGGATTACTTTTGGTTTCTTTAGCATGTTGTGAATAGTTTAGTCCAATGCAAATAATTTTTGATGGTCTAGCCATTGGAGGACCTAAGCGCTCGCTATCTTTAATGGTTGGACAAATTTCTTCATTTTTTTTTAACCAAAGAGCAAGTCTATTTATTCCATCAGTCCCAAAAAATTCTTCATTAAAATCTTCGCCAAAACCAGAAACATTTATTTTCTTTTTATTAGCTAGTAAAATTCCTGGTTTCTCTTCTCCTATTTTTCCAAATCTTATTAATTTCATTTATTTATTATTCACATAATTTTATACGTCCACCATCAATTGGATAATCTGTTCCTGTTATAAATTTTGCTTCGTCAGAACATAAAAATAGAGCTAAGTTCGCAACTTCTTCAGGTTTACCCATTCTTCCAATAGGTTGTGTTTTTGAAAGTTTTTCAAACATTTCCTTTTCTCTTCCAGGATAATTCTTAGCTAGATACCCATCTACAAATGGCGTATGGACTCTTCCTGGTGATATACAATTACATCGAATATTATCTTTAACATAATCTTTTGCAATAGAGTATGTCATTGTGAGCACCGCACCTTTTGTCATAGAATATGCAAATCTGTCTGAATGTCCAACGGATGATGCTACAGATGCTAAATTTAAGATAACTCCATTTCCATTTTTTTTAAAATGATCTATACAAACTCTTGTGCAGTTATATATTCCTTTAATATTTACATTATATAATCTGTCTAAATCTGATTCTTCTGTATTTTCTATATTACCTATATGAGCAATACCTGCATTATTTACAAGTATGTCTATTGTATTGGTTGATGTAATATTTTTTATAATTTCATTTACATTTTTTTGATTTGCTACATCACAAAAATGAGATACAGCTACTTTATTCGATTTTGAAATTATATTGACGGTATGATCTGCTCCATTTTTATTAGAATCTAAAATATGAATTTTTGCTCCTTGCTCAGCAAATATTATAGATATAGCTTTTCCAATTCCACTAGCACCACCAGTAATTATTGCTGTTTTGCCTTTTAAACTAAATTTTGTCATATATTATTTTTTAAATTATTAATGTTATTAATGACTCTTATCTAAAGTAACTAGTTACAATTTCAAATATATTAAATTCTTTGTTTTAATCATTAAATATATTGGAGTCTAGCTAGGGGAGTGCTTCTATTAAAAAATTAATAACATTTTGATGTAATATATTTTTTATATCTTTTTCAGTGTAACCCCTTTTAATTAAAATTTTATCCATTTTTTGAAGGTCTGATATAGTTTCTAAATCATAAGGACACTGCTCTTTTCCAAATCCACCATCAAGATCTGTACCTAGAGCTACGTGATTAGAATTTCCGCTTATTTGACATATATGATCAATATGGTCAATAATTGTTTCAATTACTAGTCCACTTTTTTTAGGATTGCTAACTCCTCGTTTCCATTTTGGTATCATCATCCATGCATCAAACGCCATCCCTATAACAGCTTTTCTATTAATCAATTCTTTAATTTGTTCATCTGAAAATTGTCTATGGTTTGATACTAAACTTCTGCAGTTACTATGACTTGCCCACAATGTTCCATTATAATGATTCATAGCTTCCCAAAAACTTTGATCACAAAGATGTGTCACATCTAGTATCATATTTAATTTTTCAATTTCTTTAAGTAATCCTCTTCCTTTTATACCTAAACCACCTTCAGAATTTGTTCCATATGCATAGGTTCCAGGTCCATAATGTGCTGGACCTATTGCTCTAAGCCCATAATTATAAGCTTGATGAAGATGATCAAGGGTCACTATAGAATCTGCACCCTCTAAATTTAAAAGATAACCTATGGGTTTGTTAGGTTCATCTGTAGACCATAATTTTATATGATTTTGAAATCCTTTTTTATCAATGATTTGTACCATTTCACCTACTTTTTCCATTTCTCTATACCAGGCTAATTGTCCTTGGGTTTGGGACCATGCCTGTTGGGCTGAATTCCATCCAGGTAATGGATTATTTGGTTTAACATAACGCGCAATTTGAGTAGCAACACAAAATCCAATGTTTCCTTCTTGCAATGCTTTTAGGGATACTGTTGCCTTTCCTCTATCTGGTTTATCTCTTAATCCTTTTTCTAGAGTATTTATCTGAATTACACTTTTTGTGAGGTCTCTATTCCATTCTATTGCATTCATGGATAGGTCTAGGTGAATGTCTATAATAAATTTCATATAGAGTTCATGTAGTTATAGTCCCTTGCATCTATATTCCAATATCCAATGAGTCTTTGACTTTTAATTACATGAGATTGATTGTATTTTACAACTGTTGGACATATATGTTTGGGTAAGGCATAAATCATATCGCCGATGTTATACTTAGATGCTTCTTGAGTTTTAATAACTAAGTGTTCTTCACTTTGTCCAATATGATCAGCATCTTCTAAACCAACTAATATAGCTCTTGGTAAGGGCATTTCAGATGCAATTGCTTTATGACCTAGATCTAGACAAAGGATATCTTTATTAGGTTTACTGATTATTCTTGTTGTTACTATTGCAGCAATCTGAAAAGGAGATTCTGGCCATATGTTATCATATCCTATATCCCATAATAGCGTTGTTCCAGGACTTAAGTACACATCTTTTCTATAGGAACTTGGTAAAAAGCTAGGACTGCCTCCGGCAACTATATCAATATTTTTTTTATTATCATTTTCAATTTTTTCTTTTAGATGAATTACAGATAAAAAGGCATTATCAGAATCTTCTTTTCTTTTTATTTCAGAATCTGAACGTATGTGTCCATCATAGGCATGGAGACCCATAAATTTTAAAACTTTTGATTTTTTTATTTTTTGATATAGCTTAAAAGCATTTTCATTCGGAACGATTCCAGTTCTATTCATTCCTGAATTAATATCAATCCAAACTGCAATTTTCTGTTTTTGCTTTGTTGTTATTTCATCAAATAATTTTAAGCTTTTATTGTTATCTAATAAAGTTGAAAACTGAATTCTAGAATATTTTTTTTGAAGGTATAGAAAAGCATTTAACTTTTTTTCTGTAGGTTGTATGGCTAATAAAATATGATCCACATCAGATCTACACAATAGCTCTACTTCTCCAATTGTTGCACATTTAAAACGATTTATACCATAATCTTTTTGAAGCTCTATCACGGGTTTCATTTTATATGTTTTGATGTGTGGCCATAAGCGATTTACATTACCTGCAATTTTTATCATTGCTTCAATATTATCTCTTATTTTTTCAGGAGAAATTAATAAACCAGGCGTGCTAATTTCATTTTCATTATGAACTTTATACCATGTGTTTTTTATATTATTTTTCATTTCTTAAAATCTATTTTTTTAATTCAAAATGAGCTTCGATTTCTACAGCTATATTCTGTGGAAGTGACATTCCTACAGCACTTCTAACACCTATTCCCATCTCTTCCCCAAAAACTTCTACCATTAATTCACTAAATCCATTAATTACATAGGGATGCCATGAAAATTCTGGAGTTGCATTTACCATTCCTAATACTTTTATAACTCTTTTGATATTATTAATGTTGCCATAATTATTAATTATAGTTGAAAGCATTGTCAATCCTACCTGTCGAGCTGCAGCTTTTGCTTCTTCTTTGTTTAAGTCTAATCCTACTTTACCCTTGATTAAAGATCCATCATTATTTACTGGGCCATGGCCAGAAATATATAGATAACGATCTATTACTAGGGTAGGTCTATAGACACCTAAAGGTTTTGGTGCAGGAGGAAATATAAGTTTCAGTTTTTTAATAGTTTCAGAATGTTTCATGTTTATATAATATAATTTAAAATTAGTACTCCTACTAGCCCAGAGATTCCAATCGATGTTTCCATGACTGTCCACGTGGCTAAAGTGTCTTTAATAGATAAATTAAAATATTCTTTAAATAACCAGAATCCTCCATCATTTACATGTGAAAGCATTAGACTTCCTGAACCAATAGCTAAAACCATAAGTTCTGGATTTACACCTCCACTTTGTACAAGTGGAAGTACTATTCCAGCAGTTGTTAGTCCTGCTACGGTCGCTGAACCTATAGAAACTCGTAAAATAGTAGCAATTAACCAGCCTAATAATAATGGAGAAATATTACTTTCATTTAGAAGACCTCCTATATAATTACTAACTCCGCTATCAACTAAGATTTGTTTAAGTGCTCCAGCTCCAGCAATTATTAATAAAATCATGGTTATTCCAGAAATTGATTTTATAAATGATTGCATGATGTTTTCCATTTTTTCTCCTCTAGAAAGCCCTAAACTATAGATACTTACCATTACAGCTATTAGTAGAGCTATAACTGGATTACCTAAGAATTTAATAAATGAATAAAGGCTATTTTTTTCAGAAATTAATTCAAGGATAATCGTTGATCCACCAATTAACAATACTGGTAAGAGAGCAGTAAATAAGCTGTTAAATAGGCTTGGTAATTCTTCTTTTTTAAATTGTTTTGTTGCTAAAAATTCTTTTAAAGGTTTTGCATCTACTTTTTTAATGAAGTGTGTTAGAACTGGTCCGGAAATAAGAATTGCAGGAATAGCTACTACAAAACCATATAGTAGAGTTTTTCCCATGTTTGCTTCAAACATTATTGTAAGAGCAGATGGAGCAGGGTGAGGTGGTAAGTAACCATGTGTCACCGAAAGTGCAGCTAACATCGGAAGAGCTATGTATAAAAGAGGTAGGCGTGTAATGATTGCAATATTAAAAACTAAAGGAACTAAAATAACAAACCCAACGGAATAAAACATTGTTATTCCTACAATGAATCCAGTAAGCATTACTGCCCATTGGGTGTTTTTTACACCAAAAACATCGATTAGCTTCTCAGTAATTTTTTGAGCTGCTCCACTATTAGCAACTTGTTTTCCCAGCATAGCTCCTAATGCTAAAATTATGATCAAGAATCCTAGTGTATTTCCAATCCCTTTTTCAATTGAAACAATAACTGCATTTAATTCCATTCCTTGAGCTACCCCCACAGATAGTGATACTATAATAAAGGCTAAAAAGGCATTAAGACGAAATGCGATGATAAGAAAAAATAATAAAAGTATTCCAAGACTAATGATTGCTAAAGGCATAATGTTAATATAGTAACTTTCTCATGAAAATCATATCTATGGAAATTTTAGATATGTAAGAAAAGTTATTATCTCTATAAAGAGCGGTCTTTTATTTTTTTGATTTATATAGAGTTATACCACTGATTAGTCCAAAAATTCCAAAAAATGTAAATACTTGATGTATAATAAGATTATCTAAGTATTCATTATCAAAAATTGGTTTTTCTATTATGATTAAAAACCAAATAACTTGACCAATTAAATAAAATATAAAAGCTATAATTATGTAAATCCCTACTTGTTTCATATAGTAAACATATTAAAACTTCATTAATGGATCTTTCTTAGGGGTTGTAAAATATCACTCTACTGTAATTAGTATAGACAAATCTCCTGGTTGATAACTCAATTCGATTTCAGTTTTGTAATTTTACTATGTTCAATTATAGAAATCAATTTCATTATTTATATAAATTAGAAATGAAGAAGTATTTAAATAAACTAAATTCAAACGAAATTTTATTTCTCTTAGGTCTATTGACATATACAGTCGGTCAGTATTTAATTTTCATATATTTTAATGATCTTGAGAAACTTCACAATCAAGAACCATTTGATTTTTCTCACTGGTTGATGATTATCGGTGTTTTATTACTCATCCCTCAAATTGGAAATTTTCCAAAAAGTAAATTCAATTTTATAGGTTCTCCCTCCTTAATATTTGGAATAGGTTTAATAATTGGAATGTGTGTAATTGATTTTGTTTTTTGGAGTTTAAAAGACCCTGTACTTAAAAGTCAAGTAACTAAACATCTAATCAATACACCTGAAATATGGACTCCCTTTATGAGTGTTAGTGGGAAAATTTTCAATTTTGGATTACTTACTTCTAGTTTTAATTATTTTAAAAAATCAAGATTAGGAGTTTTACTTGTTTTTTTAGGAACACTAACTGTTTACCTTCCTTGGGGGTGGGATAATATTCCTGGTTATTTATTAATTACTGTTGGGTTTTATATAAATTTTATTAATTCAAGAAAATATTGAAGAGGTTGTTCAATTAGAAAACAACACTAAATCTCTAATGTCAAGAATAATTTTTCCTTAGGATTAATTAGTTACGTTTAAACATTTTTTTTAATCATACCAATAGAAATAATCTTAGGATTCTTGATTTTATCTAATCTTTTTTATTTGATTTTCCATCTTGAATTCTAATCCCCAAAGTTGTTGAGGGGAAAATTTATCCGTTCTTTGAGGTTTGAAGTGAGATTCATTCATCATATCACTAATTTGATGATAATAGAATCCTTGACTTCTTTTTTCCTTAATGAAATTATATTTTTCAATCTGTGAGGAAGATAGTGGTAATACCCAAAATTTTGGAGAAATTACTTCTACTTCAACTAATAGATGGGTGATTAAATACCCCCTATCATACTCATTCCACAGTAACTGATTTTGCGAGATTCCTTGGTTTATCAACATCACATCCTCTTAATTTTGCTGTAAAATAAGCTAATAATTGAAGAGGAATAATATTTATTAGTGGAGAAAAATCAGCTTTAGTTGTAGGAACTACAATATGATGATCAAGTATATTTCTTACTTCTATATTCTTTTCATCTATAATACCTATAGTTATTGCTTTTCTAGATTTAATTTCTTGGATATTACTTATCATCTTCTCATATTCTCTACTTTTTGTGCAGATTACAATGGCTGGCATATTTTTATCAATAAGTGCTATAGGTCCATGTTTAAGTTCTGCAGCTGGATAACCTTCTGCATGAATATATGAAATTTCTTTTAACTTTAGTGCTCCTTCTAAGGCAACAGGAAAATTATTTCCTCTACCCATAAACATGCAATGGTTTTTTTCATAAATCTTATAGGCAATACTTTCGATTTTTTTAAGATCCTTAAAAACTATTTCTACTTTTTTTGGCAAATTATGAATTTCGGCAATTAATTCATGAAATTTCTTTTCTGATATATTCCCTTTAATGTGTCCAGCTTTAAGACCAATCATAAACAAAACTAGGAGTTGCGATGTAAATGCTTTTGTGGAAGCTACTCCAATTTCAGGTCCTGCATGTAGATAACAACCTTCATGTGTTTCTCTTGCTATGGAAGAACCTACTGCATTTACAATTCCAATAACTGTTGCTCCTTTGTCCTTTGCAATTTTTGTTGCCTCTAAAGTATCTGCTGTTTCACCAGATTGTGAAATAACAAATACGATATCATCTCGATAAATAATGGGATCTCTGTATCTAAATTCTGAAGCATATTCTACTTCTACAGGTACATTTAAATGTTTTTCGAAAAAATATTCTGCTACTAGTCCAGCATGCCATGAAGTTCCACATCCAATAATTAAAATTCTTTTACATTTAATTAGTTTGTTAGTGTATTGACTAATACCTCCTAATACTATGTTGTTTTTTGTGATTTGTATTCTTCCAAGCATAGACTGATTTAAAGAATTTGGTTGTTCCATAATTTCTTTTAGCATAAAGCTATCAAAGTCACCTATTTCTAATTTTTGTAGTTCTATATTAACTTTTTCAAATTTCTTTTCAATTCTTTTTAAGTTGTAATTTAAAATTTCAAATTCATTATTTTCTATTTTAATAATCTGATCATTTTCTAAATAAATGATTTGATCTGTAAAATTAATGATGGGTGTTGCGTCAGAAGCAATAAAAAAATTATTTTTTTTTCTACCAAAAGCTAGAGGACTTCCTTTTCTTGACCCATACATAAGCTCAGGATTTGATTTGCATATAAGTACTAGTGCAAATGCGCCTTTAACTTTGCTTAATGCAAATGTTAATCCTCTGTTCAAATCATCTAAATCTCTAATGCAAAACTCTATGAAATTTACTAGTACTTCGGTATCAGTTTCAGTATAAAACTTATAACCATTCTTAAGAAGTATAGTTTTTAGTTCCATATAATTTTCAATAATTCCATTATGAACTATAGCAAATTCTTTATGGAAAGATTCAATAGGGTGGGAATTAACATCATTCGGTTCACCATGCGTAGCCCAGCGGGTATGGCCAATTCCAATTTTTGATTTAATTTTATTTTTATCAAAAAGTTTTTCTGCTTTTTTAACTCTACCTTTTTTCTTGAAAGTTTTAATATTACCATCATCGATTAAGGCAATTCCTGAACTATCATATCCACGATATTCTAGAAGATGCATTCCCTTAAAAAGAATATCAGAAGCATTATATGTCTCACCTTTAAAAGCTACTATTCCACACATATTTTTATATTCTATTAAAGAAGCAATTTAATTCTTAATTATCAAATTCATGAGGACTGTAATTAATATTTTTTAGGTCTAAGAAATGTCTATAAAAATTTAATCGTAATTTGAATTCATCAAAATTTCTAGATTTTCTTCTTGACCATACTACTTCTGATAGAGCTGTCATTCTAGGGACAATCATATATTCAACATGTTTTGGTGTTTTGATAAATTCAGTCCATAAGCTTCCTTGGGCTCCTATTATTTTACTAGCTTCATTAAGGTCTAGTTCTTTTGAAACAGGCTCAAAGGAATACACTTTACTTAGAGGGGTGAATCCTCCGACCGCTAGAGGTTCATCTTTTGATTTTCTTTGATAAAGATCAAAATAACAATATAAACGAGGTGTCATGATTGCATTATTCCCTGCTTTTGCTGCAGTAATAGCTCCTTCTTCACCTCTCCATGACATGACAGTTGTATTTTGATTAAGGCCTCCTTCTATAATTTCATCCCATCCTATAACTTTTTTACCTAACCCATTTAAAATATTTTCAACTTTTGATATGAAGTAGCTTTGTAGTTGTGCCTCATTCTCTAGTTCTAGATTTTTTATTATTTCTTGTATTTCTTTAGACTCAATCCATTGTTTTTTTATAGCTTGATCTCCTCCAATATGGATATATTTAGATGGAAATAAATCAGCAACTTCTGTAAAAATATCTTTTAAAAAGTTAAATGTATTTTCAGTTGGTTTAACAATATCTGGATGAGGTCCCCAAATTGTTTTAACTCCAATATTTTCAGTAGATGATCCTAGTTCGGGGTATGCTGCGATAAGTGCGGATGCGTGCCCTGGTAAATCAATTTCAGGTATTATTGTAACAAAGCGATCGTTTGCATAAGATACTATATCTTTTATTTCTTCTTGCGTATAATAACCTTCATAAGGAGTTCCATCATATTCTTGCACATCTTTAAAAATCATTAGAGAGACAGGACTCTTTAGTATGTGACCAACTACCGTCTCATCTCTTTTTGATCCAACAGAAGTGATTTTTGGATATTTTTTAATTTCAATTCTCCAACCCTGATCATCTGTTAAGTGCCAATGAAATGTATTCATTTTATGCATGGCAATTATATTAATATATTTTTTTATAAACTCTACTGGCATAAAGTGTCTACTTACATCAAGCATCATACCTCTGTATTTAAATCTAGGCTCATCTTCTATTATCATTGGAGCAAACTCATATACATCCAGTGTTTTTCTTTGAACTTCTTCTTTACCATGGTAGTACCCTGTCTCGTTTACATTTTTATAACCAGTTGTAGTGATGTTAGCTGCATTAATATTTTGTTTTGAAGAAGTATTCTTATATTCTTGAACTTCTAAGCTAACTTCAAAATCACTAAAGGTTTCATCATCTCTTTTTCTTTGTGTATAATGAATTATTTGTTTCAGGGTTTCTATACCATAGAAAAGCCCATTTTCTGAATTAGCTTCTAAAAGAAGATTTTCTTTAGGAATGATTGTTAGCTTATATCCTTCATTTCCTAAATTATTTATATCATCTTGAACTTTTAAGATAATATTTGATTTTTTATTAATTTTTTCATTTAATATGAAACCTGTTTCATTTTCTATAAACTTTAAAAAATCATTCACATAAACTTTTGATTTTTCAACTCCTACAAATTCAATTGATGTTTTTTTTGATAATCTAAAACCTATATCTTTTGAATCAAGAAATGAAATTTTTGTTGGTTCTGGTATAATATAATTTTTTTGAGCATATATATTAGGTGAAGAAAAAATATAAAAAAGGAAGATTATTATTTTTTTCATAGATTATTATTTTTTCAAATTTATTATAAAAATAGAGGACGATTAATACATTATAATAATAAATTCTTTTTGTTAAATAATTATTTAATAAACTTATTTAAGATTTTGTGTAATAAAAAATTATTAAATTGTTCCTTCGATTATAAAAAATAAATATTTTAATTTAAAAAAATTACTATGAAAAACTTAATTATTATTTTAGTCACGGTGCTGTTTGTTACAAGTTGTACACCACCACCACCTGATACAAGTTCTTTAGATGCTGGAATGGAAATGTTTAATAAAAACAAAGAAATTGCAGATAAAACTTTTGATTTATTTATTGCTAAAGATTTAGAAGGAATGTTAAATATGTATTCTGATGAATTAATATGGTCACCTGCAAATACTACAGATTCACTTTCAAAAGCTGCTTTTGAAGAGGGGATGAAAGATTGGATGACAGAATTTGAAGTTTTCAGCTTTGATAATAGACAATATTATCCTGGAGTTGATGATGACTTTGTTCCTAACGGGTCGGTTAGAATATATGGTACTTGGTTTGGAACTCATAACTCTGGAGCTCAAACAGTTTCAAAATATTATGCTGTATTAGATTTTAATGATGAGGGTAAAATTGTAACGGATTTAGAGTGGTTTGATGTAGGTGGAGTATTTGATCAGGTAGAAAGTCAAATGGAAAAATAAATTTTATATTAAAATTATTAAAAAAGACAGAAATAATTTCTGTCTTTTTTTTTGTCTCTAAATTTAATTTCAATAGCTTAAACTAAATGAAAAACAAAATTGTAATAGTTGAATCGCCAGGAAGAATAAACCTTATTGGTGAACATATAGATTATAATGGAGGAAGTGTATTGCCCGCTGCTATTAATAAAAAAATATTTTTTGAGTTTGTTAATTTGTCACATTCTGATTGCTATATAGAGTCGGTAACTTTACAACAATCTTTTAAATTAAATCTTGAATCACTATTTAAAAGTGATAATCATTGGGAAAATTATATTATTGGTGTTCTTATAAACCTTACTGAAAAAAGAAATTTCTTAATAAATGGATTTAAATGTTTAATTAACAGCGATCTTCCTATTGGGGCTGGTATAAGTTCATCATCATCACTTATTTGCGGATTCATAAAAGGAATTGATCATTTAAATAATTTGAATTTATCAATTGAAGATATTATTGATATAGCCAGGGATGTAGAACATAATTTTATTGGATTAACTGGAGGTATTATGGATCAGTTCACAATTCTTAATGGTAAAGAGGATAAAGTTTTATTTTTAAATTGTAAGACTCGAGATTTTACTTATATAGATTCAAAATTTGATCCATATAAATTTCTTCTTCTTAACACTAATGTAGAACATAAACTCTTTGAGAGTTCTTATAATGAAAGAGTTAACGAGTGTAATCAAGTTTTAGATTTTGTAAAAAAAACACATAATGAATATAATTTTCTAACAGAATTGGACATTACAATTTTAAATAAGTTTAGAAGTTCAATTAATCTTAAAGAATACAATCGAGCACTTTATGTTATCCAAGAAAATGAAAGAACTTTTGATTCTGTTAAATACATAAAGAAATTAAATTTTAAAGCTTTTGGAAGTTTGATGTATGACTCTCATGATGGACTAAAAAATTTATATGATGTAAGCTGTAAGGAATTAGATTTTATGGTAGATTATTCCAAAAAATATGAACAAGTAATTGGTTCTAGAATGATGGGTGGTGGTTTTGGTGGGTGTACTATTAATTTGATTCATAATGAGTTTATAGATTCTTATGTAGACTTAATATCTAGGGAATATTATGATAAATTTTCTATACATTTATCTCCGATAATAGTTTCAATTAGTGATGGAGTAAAATCTTTTGAGAAATAAATTTTATGAATAATAAAATTCTTGTAACGGGTGGATTAGGCTATATTGGTTCGCATACAACTGTTGAGTTAATTAATCAAGGTTTTCAAGTAATTATAGTAGACAATCTTTCAAACTCTGAAATATCGGTTTTAGATAATATTAAAAAAATAACAGGAGTAAGACCTAAATTTTATGAGTTTAATCTTACAGATAGCTCTAAAACAGAAGAATGTTTTAAAGAAAATAATTTTGATGCTGTTATTCACTTTGCAGCATTTAAATCTGTTAGTGAATCTGTAAAGTTTCCATTAAAATATCATGAAAATAATATAAAATCGCTCGAAAATATATTAGAATCAATGAGGATTTATGAAATAAAATATATTATTTTCTCCTCCTCATGTACTGTTTATGGTCAGCCAGATAAACTTCCTGTAAATGAAAATGCACCATTTAAGAAAGCGGAATCTCCTTATGCAGAGACAAAGCAGATTTCTGAAAAGATAATTCAAAATTTTATTGGTGATAACAATAGATTCTCTGCAATATCTTTAAGATATTTTAACCCTGTTGGTGCTCATTCATCTTCTTTGATTGGGGAGTTACCAAAAGGTGTGCCAGAAAATTTAGTTCCCTTTATAACACAAACAGCAGCAGGGAAAAGAGATCGTTTAGTTGTATATGGTGATGACTATAATACTCATGACGGTACAGCAGTAAGAGACTATATTCACATAGAAGATTTAAGCAATGCTCATATAGCTGCTTTAGATAGATTATTAAATTTTAATAATGAAATTCCATATGAGTATTATAATATTGGTACCGGGATTGGTTACTCAGTCATGGATCTTATAAAATCATTTGAAAAGGTTAATAATTTAAAATTGAAATATAATATTTCGGTCAGAAGAGAGGGTGATATAGAAAAAATATATGCTGACATCAAACTATCAAAAAAAAATTAAATTGGTCTTATAAAAAAAAGTTTAGATGAGATGATGAGCTCTGCTTGGAATTGGCAAAAACATCTTAACAAAAAATAATCTAATTTTAAATAATAACTGAATTATATGATTAGTAGATTTCTTACCATCCTGACATTATTTTGTTTTTCTTGTAATGAGAAAAAACTTTTTATTCAGTTAGATAGTTCTCAAACAAATATTTTATTCAATAATTTAATTTCAGAGAACGACTCAATGAATATTTTAGATTATGAGTATTTATATAACGGTGGCGGGGTTGCTATATCAGATTTTAATGATGATGGTCTAGAAGATATTTTTTTTTCAGGGAATATGGTCAGTAATAAATTATATCTTAATAAAGGTTCATGGTCTTTTGATGATGTCTCTATAGAATCTGGAATAGAAGCAAAAAATAGATGGTCTTCAGGAATTAATGTTTTGGATATTAATTTAGATGGAAAACTTGATATTTATATTTCAGCATCAACACTACATTTAGATTCATTAAGAGCTAATATGTTATTTATTAATAAGGGTAATAATAAAGATGGTATTCCTTATTTTATTGATGAAGCAAAAGCTTATGGAATAGATGATATGTCTCATAACATAAATTCTAGTTTTTTTGATTATGATAATGATGGTGATCTAGATGTTTACCTTCTTATTAATAAGATGGATAAGGACAAGCAACCTAATCAATATAGAAAAAAAGTAGTTGATGGGTCATCTTCCAAAAATGATAAACTTTTTAGAAATGATTATAGTGATGAACTAGGTCATCCATTCTTTACAGATGTAACAAAAGAGGCGGGTATTCTAATTGAAGGTTTTGGATTAGGAATTTCAATTTCAGACATAAATAAAGATGGTTGGAAGGATATTTTTGTTTCAAATGATTATTTAACTAACGATTTACTTTGGCTAAATAATAAGGATGGTACTTTTAGTGATAAGGCATCAGAGTACTTTAAACATACATCATATTCTTCAATGGGAAATAATATTATTGATTTTAATAATGATGGTAATAATGAAATTATAGAATTAGATATGATGCCAGAGGATAATCTCAGAAGAAAAACTATGTTGACTGAAAATAATTATAATACTTATCTAAATAATGATAGGTATAATTATGGATATCAATATGTTCGAAATACACTCCAACAGAACCAAGGATTTTTTAATGGAGTGCCTGTTTATTCTGAGATTTCTATGCTTTCTGGTATTAGTGCTACAGATTGGAGCTGGGCCCCAATTGCTGGAGATTATGATAACGATGGATTTAAAGACTTAATAATAACAAATGGTTTTCCTAAAGATATTACAGACAGAGATTTTATTGATTATCAGACAGAGATGGCAAGTTTTGCAGATAAGAAGACATTGTTATCAATTATTCCAGAGGTTAAATTAAAAAATTATGCATTTAGAAATATCTCTTCTTCCCAAGGTGTAGTTATGTTTGACGATGTTACTGATAGTTGGGGAATTGATGAGCCATCATTTTCAAATGGGGCTGCTCATGGAGATCTGGATAATGATGGAGATTTGGATTATGTAGTAAATAATATAAATGGAACATCTCATGTCTATAAGAATGAATCAACAAAAATTTATGATTTTAACTGGATTAACATAAAATTAACAGGCCCTCTTAAAAATCCAGATGCCATAGGTTCTTTAATAACTATTTATCTATCTGATAGTTCATTTCAGACGTATGAATATAATCCTTTCAGAGGTTATCTGTCTAGTATGGAAAATTCTGCACATTTTGGGTTAGGAAATTCTTCAATTGATAGCTTGATGATAACTTGGCCAGATAATTCAATAACATCTATTGAAAAGATTGAAATAAATAAAAAAATTAAGTTTGATTATAAATCTTTAAAAAATCGAAATAGTCAATTACCTAAAAATTCAAAATTTTTATTTGATTCTTTTTATTTAGGTAGTGATATTTTACATGAAGAATTTGAATTTATAGATTTTAATATCCAGCCATTATTATTTCATAAGTTGTCTCAGTTTGGCCCTGGAATATCTGTAGGGGATTTTAATGGAGATGATTTGGATGATTTTTATATTAGCGGTTCAAGATCTTATTCTGGTAAATTTTATCAACAAAATTCTGATGCCTCATTTTCTAAAATGAATTTATTTAAAGAAGAAGGAAATTATATTGAAGAGGAATTAGGAACATTGTTGTTTGATGCTGATAATGATGGTGATGATGATTTATATATTGTGAGTGGGGGAAATGAATATGAAAAATCTCATTACTCTTATATGGATAGATTTTTTTTAAATGATAATGGTAAGTATATAAAGTCAAATAATATAATTCCTACTTTTTTAAATAGCGGTTCTTGTGTTAGAGCTAATGATTATGATAACGATGGAGATTTGGATCTTTTTATTTGCGGAAGGGTAGTTCCTCATGATTATCCTTTTCCAGCGACTAGTTATCTCCTTGAAAATAAACTTGATCAGGGAAAGCTAAAATTTGAAATTGTTAATTCAAGCACTGCTCCTAATTTAAATAATCTAGGCTTAGTGACAGATGCTTTGTGGACTGACGTTGATAATGATGGTTTTACAGATTTAATAGTAGTTGGGGAATTTATGCCTATTACAATTTTTAAAAATAAGGTAACAAAATTTGAAAAATTAATATCTACTGGGTTAGAAAATTATAAAGGTTTTTGGAATAGTATAGCTGGATCAGATCTTGATCTTGATGGAGATATAGATTATGTGGTTGGAAATATTGGAAACAATAATTTGTTAAATATAAAAGAGGATAAAAACATCTATCTAGTTGTTGGTGATTTTGATAAAAACGGTTCTACAGATTTTTTTCCATCTGCTTATTTTAAAGATAAGAATGAAAAATTACAACTTTATCCTTTCTTTACAAGGCATGATTTTCAAAAAGAAGTTATTGATGTTAGAGCAAATTATATTCTCAATTCAGATTTTGGGAGTGCTACTTTTGATGATTTAATAAATAAAATTACTTTAGGTGATTCTACCTTTAAACTATCAATAAATACATTAGAATCGAGTTATATTGAAAATACTGGTAATGGAAAATTTATTTTAAGAGCTTTACCTAAAGAAGCTCAATTGTCTAAGGTTCACGGTATATACCTTGATGATTTTAATTCTGATAGTTTTACAGACATTTTAATTATTGGTAATGATTATGGTGGTGAGGTTGGCATGGGAAGGTATGATGCGTCTAATGGAGTAGTTTTATTAGGTAATTCTGATGGAGATTATATTCCTCAAAAAATTCAAAAATCCGGAATTTATGTTCCTGGAGATGCAAAGTCATTGGTTAGATTAATAGTAGGTAATAAATCTATTGTATTAGCAGGTCAAAATAGTGATGACTTAATTGCTTTTCAGAATAACAATTTCATAGATAAAAGTATTAAGATTTCATCAAATGAAAAATATGCAATTATTTATTTACATGATGGGAATACATATAAAAAAGAATTTTATTACGGAAGTTCTTTTCTTTCACAGTCTAGCAGAGTACTTGTATTTAATGAATTTATAAAAAAAGCTGAAATTTTTAGTTTTAACGGTGGTTCTAGAAATATAATAAATTGATATTTTCATTATTTATAAGAAATTAGATGAATTTTACGATATTTTTTAGATTCATGTATAATTATTTTTAATTTTAAAATTAAAAGCCTTATTTATTTAACATATTATAATATTCATATAATATTGTTGTTTTATCTCTTATCAATTTTTACTAGTTTAGTAATGTTAAGATAATGTTAAGATAGCATAATTATAATATTCATTTGTTATAATTTGTTATTGAGATATTATAATACTGGTGTGGATAGGTATTAACTTAATACTTGATATTTTAATATCAAACCTAAATAATTTTGATTTTTAAATAAAACAAACTAATTAAATGAAAAGATTAAATCTTTTATTTTTATTATTGTTTATGTGCGTATCAGTTTCTTTCTCTCAAAGACAAGTTAATGGTACCGTTGAAGACAATTCTGGAAATCCGATTCCTGGAGCAAGTATTATAGTTGTAGGAACTACGTCTGGTACTGTAACTGATATTGAAGGAAATTTTGCTATTAGCGTTTCTTCTGGAGATCAGTTAGAGTTTAGTTTTGTTGGTTACGAGAGTCAGACAGTAACTGTTGGTGCACAATCAATTCTTACTATAACTCTTGCAGAAAGTACAGAATTTCTTGATGAAATTGTAGTTTCTGGTTACCAAAACAAATCTAGAAAAAGTCTGTCTGGAGCAATTGCTTCGGTAGACGTTGATAAAGCAGTAAAAACACCTGTTATCAATGCGGCAGAAATGCTTCAAGGTAGAGTCACTGGTGTTTCTGTTATTGGAAGTGGTCAACCTGGTGCAGCACCAGTTGTTAGAATTAGGGGTTATGGTACTCCTAATAATAATAACCCTCTATATGTTATAGATGGTGTACAAACTGATGATCCTTATGTACTTTCAAGTATAAGTCCATCTGATATAGAACAAATAAATGTTCTTAAAGATGCTTCTGCTGCAATTTATGGAGCTAGAGCTTCAAATGGTGTAATAGTTATAACTACTAAAAATGGTAATTATAATTCAAAAAATACCGTAACTTTTGAGACCTATGTAGGTTCTACAAATGTATCTAACTTACCAACTTTACTTAATGCACAACAGCATGGTGATATGATCTGGCAATCTAAAATTAATGATGGAGCAACTCCAAACCATCCACAATATGGTACTGGAGGAAGTCCAAATATCCCATCTTCATTACAAGGTGTTGATGCTCCAACTACAGTAAATCCTAATGGAACGGACTGGTTAGATGCTATTTTTGATCCAGGGCTAGCACAACAGTATAAAGTTACTGTTTCAAGTGGAAGTGCTGATAGTAAATTTATGATGTCTATGGAATATCTTGATAGAGAAGGTGCTCAAATAATGACAGGGTATAAAACTGGAAGAACTAGAATGAATGCTGAATTCAAGGTTAATAAACGAATTACTGTTGGGGAGCATTTGAGTATAACTTATGACCAAGAGAATACAGGTAATCAAGTTCAAGGTGCATATAGATCTAGTCCTCTTATACCATTATTGGATAACAATGGAAAGTATGCTGGTACCTATAAAGCTTCTGCTGGTCTAGGTAATATGAACAGTCCATATGCTAACCTTATGAGATCAGAGAATAATTACCAAAGATCTCTTAGAGCTTTTGGTGATGTATATGCTCAGGTTAATATTATGAAAGGGCTTAATTATAAAATTGTTGCTGGTGGTATGATGAGAGATTTTAATAGTAGAAGATTTGCTTATCTTGACCCAGAACATAGTGAACCAAAATCAGTAAACTCATTATACGAGGCTACATTTAGAGAGTATAACTGGAATGTTACAAATACATTAAACTATACAGTTGATTTTGATGGTCATAGCATTGATGCATTATTAGGTTATGAGGCTTTGAAACAAAATTTTAAAGGAAGTGAAGTTTCAAGAAATGAGTATTTATTTGAAGATCCTAATTTTTATCTTTTAAGTAATGGTGCTGGAACGCCAGTCGTTCAGTATGCAAGTGCAAGTGCTTATACAATTAACTCTGCATTTTTAACTATTAATTATTCATATCAGGATAAATATTTAGCTACAGCTACTGTTAGACAGGATAATACATCACGTTTTTCTAGAGTAAATGCTGATGCAATTTTTCCTTCTGCAAGTTTTGCATGGGTTATTAGTGAAGATAGATGGTCTGATAAATATTTAAAACTTAGATTATCTTATGGTACTCTAGGAAATCAATCACTTGGAAGAGTAGCTCCTGATCAAAATGTGTCTGCTTTAAGTGAAGCTAACGCTTACTATCCATTTGATGGTTTGAGCGCGTCTACTGGAGCAGCTTTATCAGCTGTAGGAAATCCTGATTTGAAATGGGAAACTGTTATCTCATCAAATGCTGGGATTGACTTTAGACTTATGGGCAATAAACTTTATGGTTCATTGGATTATTTCAGTATTAAAACTACTGATCTAATTGCTGTAGATAATAACCTTATTGGAACTACTGCAATTGATGCTTCTGCTCCTCTTGTTAATATTGGAGAAGTAAGCAATTCTGGATTAGAGTTAGGTCTTAATTATGCTGATGAATCTTCTAGTGGATTTAGATATGATGTTGGTTTTAATCTTTCAACATATAAGAATAATGTAGACAGTTTAATCAGTCAATTTTTTACTGGCAATACTGGATATAGAGGTGGCGCTGTTACAAGGACATCTGTAGGAGAGTCTATGTCTTACTTCTATGGAAGAAAGGTCAAAGGACTTGATGCTAGTGGTAGATTTGATTATGAAGATGTAAATGGTGATGGAAGTATTAATGATGATGACAGAACAAAAATAGGTTCTCCTCATCCTGATTTTATCTTTGGAGTTAATGTAAGTCTTGCTTATAATAACTTTGATATATATGCTTTCTTTAATGGTTCAGTTGGAAATGATATTTATCACTACAACAAAATCTATTCACATTTCCCTACTTTTTTTAATGGAAATAGAAGTGCTGATGTGTTAGATTCTTGGACTCCATCAAATACAGATACTGATATGCCTGCTCTTAGTGAGACTATATCAAACTCTGAAACTCAACCAAACTCATGGTTTGTTGAAGATGGTTCTTATGTAAAATTAAGAACTTTACAGATTGGATATACACTTCCAAGTAGCGCTATAAGTAAACTTGGTATTTCTAATGCAAGAATTTATGTATCTGGAAATAATTTACTTACATTAAGTAAATATTCAGGTATGGATCCTGAAATTGGTGGTTCACCACTTAACTTAGGTGTTGATTCAGGTGAATACCCACAAGCTGTGGTTACGAGTTTAGGTTTAAATATTACATTTTAATTTATAAAAGAATGAAAAATTTTAAAACAATTATTTTAAGTTTAGCATTAGTTGTATCAATATCTAATGCTTGTAATGAATCATTTACTGAGGTTCCTGCTTATGGAGCTTTAAGTGATGATAATTTGGCAAATGCACAAGGAATAGGCTTACTTCTAACTGGCGTTTATTCTGTTCTTGATGGACAGACTAATACGCAAGGGGGTTGGACTAGTAGTGGAGATAACTGGTGGATGGATGTTATTTCTGATGATGCTCATAAGGGTAGTACTGATGGTGATCAGGCTGATCTATATGATATTGAAGTTTTTAACTGGGCAACTGGAAACGGTTATTGGTTAGGACTTTGGAAAGCACCATTTTCTGGTGTAAATAGAGCAAATTCAGTAATTAATTTGATTAATACTGCTGAAGGTGATTTTAATGTAGAGATGGCTCAAGCTAGATTTTTAAGAGCACATTTTAATATGCAATTAATGATGAAGTTTGGTAATGTTCCTAATATTACTCCTGAGGCTGCGGCTGCATTAACATATAATTTACCTAATGCTGGTGAGACTCTTTTAGGTTGGGCAGATATAGAAGCTGATTTGCAATTTGCTGCAGCTAATCTTCCTAGTTCTAGATCAGGGTCATATAGCCAACCAGGTAGACCATTATCTCATGCTGCAAAAGCATTTTTAGGTAAAGTAGCTTTGTATCAAGGTAAATGGTCTGATGCATTAACTCAACTTGATGCTGTTATTGCTTCAGGTGTTTATGGATTAAATTCAGAATTTATTGAAAATTTCAAATCATCTGGTGAGAATAGTTCTGAGTCAATATTTGCGATTCAGTTTGCCTCTGATGGTGGTGTTTCTAATCAAGGTAATAAAGGTGGTACATTAAACTTCCCTGGTGGAGGTCCTATTAATTCATGTTGTGGTTTTTATCAACCATCTCAAGATTTAGTGGATGCTTATCAAACAGATGCTAGTGGTTTACCCCTTTTAGATACATGGCAAAGTACTCATGTAGCTAATGATTATAAGTTAAACTCAACAGATGCTTTTACTCCGCATACTGGAAATCTTGATCCTAGAATTGACTTTACAGTTGGTAGAAGAGGAATTGATTTTAATGGTTGGGGAGCTGCTGTTGGTAAAGACTGGATTAGAGCTAGTTTTGATGATATTTCAGGACCATACCTTGCTAAGAAAAACTTCTATCATGCTGGTGACGATGCAAATCGTGGAACAGGTGGTTGGGGTGAGCAACGCTCTGGTATTAACTATCATTTTATGAGATATTCTGATGTTCTTTTAATGGCTGCTGAGGCTGCTGTTGAATCTGGCAATATTTCTAAAGCTTTAGGTTATGTTAACCAAGTTAGAAGTAGAGCTAAGAATAGTTCACCTGCTGATGCACAACCTACTTATGTTATTAATGAGTATGCTTCTTTTCCAAATGCAGATTATGCAAGAAAAGCAGTAAGGTTTGAAAGAAGGTTAGAATTAGGTATGGAAGGTCACCGTCTTTTTGATTTAAGAAGATGGGGAAATGCTAAGAGTGTTATGAATACTTATTTTGCAAAAGAGTCTGAAGTAATTACTTCTTTTGCAAGAGGTCAATCGTATCAGGACAAGCATAATTTATTCCCAATTCCTATTGTAGCTATTGATGGTAGTGGTGGAATTTTAGTTCAAAATTCTGGTCACTAGGTTATTTATTTATTTATATTATTAATCAAAAAATTAAGGCAGGATATATGTTCTGCCTTTTTTTATCTTTTTTTTGAGATTATAATCTATTTATAAACTATAGATGTAAAAAGTTGTTAAGACTTTTATTGTTTTGTTAAGATAATAAATAGGTCTATTAATTGTTTTTAATAAAAATTGTTGCATTTTTGACCCAGTGAACTAAAAATTATTTGTTGTAGATAAACTTTCTAATACTTTTTAAATGCATTTTTAGCATTTTTATGATATTTTAATGGATTATCTTAAGTTGAATTTTAAACTTAAACTTTAAAGTAAACTATGAAAAAGCTTTTACTATTAGTACTGATTTTTATATCAGGTACGAGCTATTTAATGGCTCAAAGTGCTGTGACCGGTAAGGTTACAGATGAAAATGGTAACGGTGTCCCTGGTGCTAACATTATTATAAAAGGCACTAGCTCTGGAACAATAACAGATATAGATGGTAATTTTTCAATAAATACATCATCATCTAATATTCTTATTGTTACTTATGTGGGATACTCAACCCAAGAAATTGTTGTGGGTTCTCAAACAGATATCAATGTCCAATTAAATGAAGATATTGCTGCTCTGGATGAGATTGTTGTTACCGGTTACGGTACACAACTTAGAAAAGAAATAACTAGTGCAGTCACCTCTCTAAATGAAGAAGATTTCAATCAAGGATTAAATGCTAATCCAATGGGTCTTTTAGAGGGTAAAGTTGCTGGTCTTTCTATTACTAAAGCAGGTGGAGATCCTAATGGAGGATTTACACTGAGATTAAGAGGAATTTCAACAGTGGGAGCTAATGCTTCCCCACTAGTTGTTATTAATGGAGTTATTGGAGGTAATTTAGATCTTGTAGATCCAGCTGATATTGCATCTATTGATGTTATTAAAGATGGAGCTGCCGCCGCTATTTATGGAACTAGAGGTTCTAGTGGTGTAATCTTGGTTACTACTAAAAAAGGTAACGCTGGAAATACTCGAGTAGATTATAATGTATCATCATCCGTTGATCAGATAGCTAGACAACCTTATGTCATGACGGCTGCTGAATACAGGAATTTACCTGGAGCGACCGACTTAGGTACAACTACAGACTGGATAGATCTTGTTACCAGAGATGGTGTTTCTCAAGTTCATAACCTTGCTGTTTCTGGAGGTAGTTCTCAAACTACTTATAGAGTGTCAATGAACTATAGAGAGCAAGAAGGTATATTATTAAATACTGGATTTAATAATTTAAATGCTAATGTAAATTTATCTCAAAAAGCTATGAACGGTAAAGCTAGATTTGATTTTAATGTATCTTATTCTAATAAAGATGCTAAATACGGATTTGGAAATGAAGGATTTAGATATGCGTTGCTTTCTAATCCAACTATGCCAGTTTATGACCCTAACTCAATCTATGGAGGATATACTGAGAGAACAATTTTCGATTATTATAATCCATTATCTATTGTAGAACAAAATATTAATGAAGGAAATGACAATCTTTTCCTTGGTTCATTAAAAGGTACTTTTGATCTAAGTGCTATTGTTCCTGGGCTTGAAGCTACTGCTGCATATACAAGACAAATCACTGATACAGAGAGAGGACAGTACTATAATAAAACTTCTAGATTTAGAGGCTCTGATAGAAATGGTTTAGCTTCTACTGATAATGCACAATTTACTTTTAATTTATTTGAAGGTACTTTAGGTTATGCTGGTAGCTCTGGAAATTTAAATGTTAGTACTCTTGTTGGGTATTCTTACCAAGAGTTTTTTAATGAAGGTTATCATGCTGAAGGAGGAGACTTCTTAACGGATGCCTTTACATATCATAATTTAGGTGCAGCTGCTGATTTTGCAAATGGTCTTGGTTCAGTTTGGAGTTATGCAAACTCAAATAAGTTAATTGCTGGATTTGGTAGAGTAAATTTAAATTATGATGATACTTATTTCCTTAATGCAAATTTAAGGTATGAGGGATCAACAAGATTTGGAGAAAATAATAAATGGGGTCTTTTCTATGGATTAGGTGCTGGTGTTTCGTTAAGTAATTTAATTGATGTAGATGCTATTAATAACTTAAAACTTAGAATTAGTTATGGACAAACTGGTAATGAACCAGGTGGATCATATATTTCTCTACAGAGATTTGGACCTGCTGGTAATTTCTATTACAATGGTTCTTATGTTCCAAGTTATGGACCTACTAGTAATGCAAATCCTGATTTAGCATGGGAGACGGCTACACATTTAAATGTGGGTGTTGATTTTGCTGTATTAGATTCTAGATTATTTGGTTCTATTGAATACTTTACAAGAGAGACTAAGGATCAATTACTTTCAGTAAATGTTCCTGTACCACCAAATTTGGTTGGTCAAACTCTTTTAAACATTGGTACTACAAAAAATACAGGTCTTGAGGCTACTGTTAGCTACAATGTACTGAATAGTAGTGATGTTTCTTGGACTACTGGAGTAATATTTGGAACAAATACAAGTGAACTTGTTAGTTGGTCTGATGGTGATCTTTCTTTTGGAAGTGAATTATTTAGAGCTTCTATGGGATCTCCAGGACAGTCTGATGTATCTTTAGTCAGAGTAGTTGAAGGTGCTTCTTTAGGTCAGTTATGGGGTCCAGTTTATGATGGAGTTAATACTGACGGTACATTTAAGTTTAAAGATTTAGATGGTGATGGTTCATATTGTAACTGTGATGCAGATAGACAAGTTGTTGGTAATGGTCTTCCAGATTTTACTCTTGGATGGTCAAATACTCTTAATATAGGAAATCTTGATATTTCAATGTTTTGGAATGGAGAATTTGGACATGACTTATTTAACTCTTGGAGAGGTTTTTATGAAAACACAGGACCTACAGTAGTTCAAAATTGGAACGTGATTAAAACTAGTCACTATGATCCTAACTTGAAAGCTGCTGCAGCAAACAGTTCACATGTTGAAGATGCTACTTATATTGAATTAAATAACGTTACTGTAGGTTATTCAATGCCTAAATTAACAAAACATATTCAAAATTTAAGAGTTTATGTTTCTGCTCAGAGACCATTAATGTTTACTGGTTATGAAGGAGTTGATCCTATTTCAAGATGGACTGATGGGGGAGACCCATTGGCTCCAGGTGTTGAAAGAAGATCGACATATTTTAGAGCTAGAACGTTTACGGTAGGTGTTAATTTAACTTTATAATTTAAAGAACTATGAAAAATTTAATAATAGAAATGAAAAAGTTAATGTTAGTAGTTGCAGGTTTAATATTTATTGTTCCTGCATGTACAAATTTAGATGAAGAACTATACAGTGATTTAGCTGCAGAGAATTTCTTCACAACTGATGAAGAAAATATTGCTGCATTAGGTCAAGCATATTCTTCATTTACTGCATGGGGTAATCACTTTAATATTTGGACTGCAAATGAACTTTCATCTGATGAAATGGTTATTCCAACTAGAGGTGGTGACTGGTATGATGGTGGTATACTATTACAGTTACACCAACATGAGTTTGCTGTAGATAATGGTATTATTGGTAATGCTTGGGGCGTTGCTTACGGTGCTGTAAATACCTGTAACAGATTGATTTATCAATTTAGTTCTATTGAAGGTGCTGATGCTTATGAGGCTGAATTAAGAGCAGTAAGAGCATTCTGGTATTTCCACTTAGTGGATATGTATGGAAACGTACCCTTATCAACAGACTTTACTGAAACGGAAGCTAAAGCTAATTCTTCAAGAACTGAAGTTTATAATTTTATTAAAAGTGAACTAGATGCAGTTATTCCTCTCCTTACTGATAAGAAGGATGGTACCACTTATGGTAGAATGAATAAATGGGCTGCTCTTGCGCTTAGAATGAAGTTACAATTAAATTCTTCTGTATGGACAGGAACTGCTGCTTGGGCTGGTGCAAAAGCTGATGCTGATGCAATTATCAATTCTGGACTTTATAGTTTAGAGTCTACATATTCTGATAATTTTAAAACAGAAAATTCAGGTTCAAGTGAGAATATTTTTGTTGTACCTTATGATGAAGTATTTGCTGGAGGTTTTAACTGGGCAGCTATGACATTGCATTATGCAAGTCAGAATACTTTTAATTTAACTTTCCAACCATGGAATGGTTATGCTACGGTTGAAGAATTTTATAATTCTTATGTTGATCCAGCATCTAATCCAGGTCCTCAAGGAGAAGTATTTAAGGGTAAATCAACTGCTACAGGAACTCTTGATAGTAGATTATCGAATTTTGTTGTAGGTCCTCAAGGAACTGATGATCCAGCTGGTGGAGAGACAGGTGATGATGATGGTACTGGATTAAATTTTACTCCATATATCAATATGATATATCCTGATGCTTGTCGTCAATGTGGTGCTAGAATTGGTAAATATGAGTTTGCTCAAGGTTCTAGAGATAATCTAAATAATGATTTTGTTTTATTGAGATATGCTGATGTATTACTTTCTAAAGCAGAGGCTCACTTGTGGTCAGGTGATGCTGCTGGTGCTTTAGGTATAGTAAATCAAATTAGATCAAGAGCTGGAGTTACTCCTTTTAATTCTTTAACTACTGATAACTATCTTGCAGAAAGAGGTAGAGAAATGTATGCTGAGAATGATAGAAGAAGAGCTCTAATTAGATTTGGTAAATTTAATGATGCTTGGTGGGAAAAAACTGCTTCAGATAGTAAGTACAATTTATTTCCTATTCCAAAAGCTCAGTTAGATGCTAATGCTAAATTGACTCAGAATCCTGGATACTAATAGTTAGTTAGTTTTTAATTAACTTAATAAATTAAAGCAAGCGATTTTTTCGCTTGCTTTTTTTTTATCTTCGTACTTACAAATTATTGATTAATGAGGAGTTTATGTTTTATAATTTTAGTTACATTATTTATCTCTTGCACTGATAATGAAAATAAAAACACTCTATTTACTGAAGTTCCACCTTCAGTTTCTGGAATTAATTTTTCAAATATACTTAAGTATACAGAGGAACTTAATCCATATACATACCGTAATTTTTATAATGGTGGTGGTGTAGGAATTGGTGATATTAATAACGACTCTCTTCCTGATATTTTTTTTACTGGAAATTTAGTTTCAAATAAACTATATCTTAATAAAGGAGATTTAAAGTTTCAAGACATAACCATTAGTTCCGGTCTAGATTCTAAGGGAATATGGTCTACTGGCGTCAGTATGGTAGATATTAATGCTGATGGCTTTCTAGATATTTATGTGTGTAAATCTGGTCCACCGGGAGGGGAAAGAAGACATAATGAACTTTATATTAATAATGGTGACTTATCTTTCACAGAGCGTTCAAGAGATTTTGGTTTAGACAATGAAGGCCTTTCTACTCATGCTGCTTTTTTTGATTATGATAATGATGGAGACTTAGATTGTTATTTGCTTAATAATACAGTCAAGTCTGTTGGTGTTGGTTTTGATTTAGTAAAAGATTTAAGAAACATTAGTAATAATCAAGGTAATAAGTTGCTTAGAAATGATGATAATTTTTTTGTTGATGCATCAGATGATGCAGGAATTTATACCAGTGAAATAGGTTTTGGTCTAGGTGTTACTGTTGGAGATATTAATTTAGATGGTTGGTCAGATATGTTTATTTCTAATGATTTTTTTGAGAAAGATTATTTATATATAAATAATAAGGATGGCACATTTGATGAATCTCTTGAAGATTATATGAATGAAATTTCTATGGGTTCTATGGGTGCTGATATGGCTGATATTAATAATGATGGATATTCAGAAATTTTTGTTACTGAGATGCTACCAAAAAGACATGATAGACGTGTTTCTAAAGCTGTTTTTGATAGTTGGGACAAATATCAGTTGTCTCTTGATCAGGGTTATTATCATCAGTTTAATAGAAATGTTCTACAGTTAAATAATAGGAATGGATCATTTTCTGATATTTCTAGAATTTCAGGACTTGATGCTACTGATTGGAGCTGGGGTGCTCTTATTTTTGATATGAATAATGATGGATTAAAAGATATTTTTGTTGCCAATGGTATTTTTAAGGATTTGTTGGATCAAGATTATGTAAATTTTTTAGCTAATCCTTCTGTTATTTCTAATATGATTAAATCTGAAAAAGAACCTATAAAAAAATTGATTGATATGATTCCTTCAGAAGCATTACCTAATTATGCTTTTGAAAATACAGGAAATTTATCCTTCAAAAACTCAACCATTAAGTTTGGATTAGAAAGGCCTACTTATTCTAATGGTGCCGCCTATGGGGATTTAGATAATGATGGGGATTTAGATTTAGTAATAAATAATGTTAATATGAAATCATCAGTATATGAAAATCATTCTGATAAAAATTATATTTCGTTTTCATTTAATTCACAATCGAAAAATAGATTTGGAATAGGCACAAAAGTATTTGTTTATGCTAATTCATCTATATTGTATCAAGAGTTATCTCCAATGAGAGGATTTCAATCTTCAGTAGATTATAGATTATTTTTTGGTTTAGATTCTATTAATTTTATTGATAGTGTTAAAATAGTATGGCCTTATGAAAAAGAAATAGTTTTAAAAACACTGACTTCTAATAAACACTATATTATTAATGAACCTACTGAAAATTCAACATCTAAAATTTATGATGATACCATAAAAACAATTTTATATGAATCAAATATAGATTTAGATTTTAAGCATATTGAAAATGAATTTGTTGATTTTGATAGAGAAAGGTTACTTTATAAGATGAATTCTAACGAAGGGCCATGCTTTTGCTCTAATGATTTTAATTATGATGGAAATGAAGATATTTTTATAGGTGGAGCTAAGGGACAATCATCAGCTATATATTATCAAAATGATGATGGAAGTTTTTTAAAGTACAATAAAGTTTTTAAAGTCGATAAAAATTCTGAAGATGTTGATTGTTTAGCTGAAGATTTTAATGGAGATGGATTAATAGATTTATATGTTGTTAGTGGCGGAAGTGAATATTCTATTTATTCTCCAGAATTGATGGATAGAATATATTTTAATGGAAATGGAAGAAATTTTTATAAATCAAAAAACTCACTTTTAACAATGAAAAAGTTTGAGAGCACTTCTACAGTATCTAGTGATGATTTTGATTTAGATGGAGATAAAGATTTATTTGTAGGAACTCGATTAAATATTGGATCTTATGGAACATCAACCAAAAACTATATTCTAGAAAATAATGGTAAGGGAATATTTAAAGATATTACCAATATTATAGCGCCTGGACTAAATTCTTTAGGAATGGTTACTGATAGTGAATTTGCAGATTTAGATAATGATAATACAAAAGAATTAATTGTTGTAGGTGAATGGATGCCGGTAAAAGTTTATAAATATATAGATAGAAAGTTTACTGATATATCAGAAAGTATCGGATTAAATAAAACAAATGGTTTGTATAATGTGATAAAGGTAGTAGATCTTAATAAGGATTCATTTAATGATATTATTCTAGGAAATAATGGTTCAAACTCATCATTTAAAGCATCTAAAAATAAACCTTTAACTCTTTTGGTAAATGATTTTGACAATAATGGAAGAACAGAACAAATAATTGGGATGTATTATGATAATGATCTTTATCCTATAGTCCAATTAAAAGATCTTTGGATGCAGATTCCAAATTTAAAAAAGAGATTTTTAAAATATGAATCATATAAAAATAAAAAGTTATTAGAATTGTTTAATCAAGATATAATTGATTCTTCAGATAAAAAGTATGTTTATACACTAAATAGTACTGTTTTAGTTAATAATATTGGTAAATCATTTGATGTAAAAGAGCTTCCCTTTGAGGCACAGTTATCCTCTATATTTTCACTATACTTAGATGATTTTAATAATGATCAAAATTTGGATTTAATAATTGGTGGAAATTCTACAAAAATTAAACCTGAGTATGGAATTAATAATGCTAGTTTTTCTTTGATGTTGTATGGTGATGGAAATGGTAGTTTTAATAGTATTAATTCTAATGAATCAGGTCTTTTTATAAAAGGAGAAGTGAGAGATATTACAAAAATTAAAGTAAAAAATGAAGATTATTATATTTTTGCAATGAATAATTCTAAAATTAAAGCATTTAAAAAATGAGACTTATTTTTAAATTACTTTTTGTTTTTCAGTTTTCTTTTATCTTATATTCTTGTGAGGTAAATCCATATTTATTACTTGAAAAACGTGAGCTTGAGACAGGCCTAGTATATGATTCATTATTTTTAGGTGTTAAATTTAAAATGACATCAAAAGAATTTTATGCTCACTGCTGGGATCTTAATAAAAAAGAACTCATCACTCAAGGTCCATCTAATAATTCTGTTAGATTTATTTTGCAATCTAAATCTAATGATGGAAAAATTGAGATGCTTTTTTATCCTGTTTTCAATAAAGATAGTATATATGAAGTAAATTCTACTTTCTCATATATTGGATGGGCACCTTGGAATAAAAATTTATTTTCAAATTTTTTAATTGAAGAAGTGAAAGAAATTATGGAAGATTGGTATGGATCAAACTTTATTACAATAAAAAATTCAAAAAATGATAAGATGTTATATGCAACAGTAAATGGTAATAGAAGAATTGCAATTACTATTGTTGATGATAGTAAAGTAAGAGTTAGGTTTACTAACTTATTAGTAGAAAAAACAATAACTGAATGAGAAAATATTTTATTATTTTTTCAGTTTTATTTTCAGTTTTTTCATGTGTTAATAAAAAAGATAGTTTGTTTATTGAATTATCTAAAAATAAAACAAACATCACATTTAAAAATGAACTTAAGTATAAAGAAGACTTTAATATTTTTACATATAGGAATTATTATAATGGTGGGGGTGTTGGCTTAGGAGATATAAATAATGATGATTTATTAGATATCTATTTTACATCTAACCTTAATCAGAATGAACTTTATTTAAATAAAGGAAATTTTAAGTTTGAAAATATTACAAGTATTTCTAAAGTAGGAGGAAGTAAATCTTGGAGTACTGGTGTAAGCATGGTAGATATAAATGGTGATGGTTATATTGATATCTATGTTTCAAATTCTGGAGATATAAAAGGAGATAATAAACAAAATGAATTATTTATTAACAATGGAGATTTAACATTTACTGAAAGAGCAGAAGAATATGGTCTTGATGATAAAGGTTATTCAACACATGCTGCTTTTTTTGATTATGATAGAGATGGTGATTTAGATTGTTATTTGTTAAATAATTCCTATAAGGGTGGATTTAGAATTACAAATATTGGGAAAAATCAAAGATCTGTAAGAGATCCTGTAGGAGGAGATAAATTATTTAAAAATGAAAATGGTTTTTTTAAAGATGTAAGTGAATCGTCTGGTATATACGGAAGTATTGTTGGTTTTGGATTAGGTGTAACAGTTGGAGATGTTAATAATGATGACTGGATGGATATTTATGTTTCTAATGATTTTTTTGAAAGAGATTATTTATATATAAATAATAAAAATGGAGGTTTTTATGAAGATTTGGAAAATAGAATAAGAAGCACTAGTGCTGCTTCTATGGGTGCTGATCTTGCAGATATAAATAATGATGGATTTGCAGATATTTTTGTTACAGATATGCTCCCTGAACCTGATGAAAGAATAAAGACAGTTACAACTTTTGATAGTTGGGATAGACAACAGTTTAGCATAAAAAATGGATATGGCCTCCAGTTTACTAGAAATACTTTACAGTTGAATAATGGAAATAACACTTTTAGTGAAGTAGCTAGACTTATTGGAGTTGAGGCAACGGATTGGAGTTGGGGAGCATTAATGTTTGATTTTCAAAATGATGGAAATAAGGACATTTTTGTAGCAAATGGAATTTATCAAGATTTAACAGATCAAGATTTTTTACAGTATGTTACTCAAGATGAAGTAGTAAAACAAATTATTTCTCCAGGTAAAGTGGATTATGAAAAGCTAATTTCATTAATTCCAAGTGTACCAATATCTAACTATGCTTTTGTAAATAATGGAAATTTAGAATTTACAAATCAAACAATAGAATTGGGACTTGATAAAAAAAGCTTTTCAAATGGTTCTGCATATGGTGATCTTGATAATGATGGTGATTATGATTTAGTTGTAAATAATGTTAATATGGATGCTTTTATTTATGAAAATAAGTCTGAAATAAAGTTTCCTCAAAATAATTTTATAAAAATTGAATTAAATGGATCAGATAAAAATTTAAATGCAGTAGGTAGTAAAGTAATTGTCTATTTAGATAATAAATCCATTTACATGGAACAAATGCCTATAAGAGGTTTTCAATCAACAGTTGATAATAATTTAATTCTTGGTATAGGTAAATCAAAAAAGATTGATTCAATTTTAATTCATTGGTATGATGGATCTATTTCAAAAAAGGTTAAGGTTCCATTAAATAAAAAAATTTCATATAAGATAGAAAAATCTAGTTATGAACATAAAAATGTTAAAACAATACCCTTACTAATTGAAAACAAAAAACCAATTATAGACTTTACTCATAAAGAAAATAATTTTGTTGATTTTGATAAGGACAGATTATTATTTCATATGAATTCAACAGAAGGTTCTTGTATGTGCTCCGCAGATATTGATGGTGATGGGACTCAAGATGTTTTTATTGGTGGTGCAAAAGGGATGTCAAGTATAATATTTTTACAAAAAGAAGATTCTTTTAAGAAGTTAAATTTAAAAATACTTGAAGATGATAAAGACTCAGAAGATACAGATTGTATTCTATTTGATGCTAATAATGATGGTTATGTTGATATATATGTTACAAGTGGTGGAAATGAGTCTTCTATTTATTCTCCAGAGCTACGTGATAGGTTGTATTTTAATAATAAGAATTTTTCTTTTATAAAGTCAGACCAAATTTTACCAGGAGGTACGTTTGAAAGTTCATCTGTTGTAAAAAATATTGATTTTGATAATGATGGAGATCAAGATTTATTTGTTGGAACTAGATTAATTCCTCAAAAATATGGGATCCCTGCTAATGGTTATATTTTAGAAAATAATGGAAATGGGGTATTTAAGAATATTACAGATTCTATAGCTCCTGGGTTAAAAAATATAGGAATGATTACTGATGGTGGATGGATAGATTTTGATAAAGATGGGGATAAAGATTTAGTTGTAGTAGGTCATTGGATGCCAATTACATTATTTGAAAATCAGTCAGGGTTATTAAAAAAATCTAATGTTATAAGTTTTGAAAAGACTAACGGTTGGTGGAATTCTTTACTTATTGATGATTTAAATCAAGATGGGTATGATGATTTAATTATTGGAAATCATGGTCTTAACTCACGTTTTCATGCAACTAAAGAAAAGCCAATTACTATGTATATTAATGATTTTGATAACAATAATAGTATAGAGCAAGTAATATTTCAATATAATGGAGATAGTGCCTATACTATGTCTCTTAAGCATGATTTAGTTATGCAAATGCCTAGTTTGAAAAAGAAATATTTAAAGTATAATAGCTATAAAAATCAAACTGTAAATGATATATTTTCTTCAAATAAAATAAAGACAAGCACCAAGAATTTTATTTATGATCTTGAAACGGCAGTATATATAAATGATTCATCGTTTTTTAAAAAATTGAGTATACCTATAGAAGCGCAATTTTCTACAACTAGTGCGATTCATGTAGATGATTATGATCATGATGGGTTTAAAGATATTTTAATAGGGGGTAACTTGTATAATGTTAAACCTGAAATTGGTAGATATGATGCTCAGTATGGTCTATTATTACTTGGAAATAATAAAAAATTTAAAAAAATAAATAATAATTTATCTGGCATAAAGTTTAATGGTCAAACTAGAGATATCTTGAATTTAAATATTCAATCTAAAAAGGTTTTATTCGTTTTAAATAATAACGATAAATTACAATCATTTACATATTGAAATGTATAAAAGAATACTTTATTTTCTATTGTCATTATTTTTATTCTGTTGTCAAAAGAAAGATACTCTTTTTGTTAAATTAGACTCTAAAAAAACAAATATTACCTTTAGAAATCAACTTCAAGAAAACGAAATATTTAATATTATAGAATATCTCTATTATTATAATGGAGGAGGTGTTGCTGTTGGTGACATAAATAATGATGGTTTAGTTGATATATATTTTTCATCAAATCAAAATAAAAATAAACTTTATCTTAATAAGGGAAATTTTCAGTTTCAAGATATATCAGTTAGTGCAGGTGTTGAATCAAAAGGAGAGTGGAAGACAGGAGTTAACTTTATAGATATAAATAATGATGGACTATTAGATATTTATTTAACCAGACTAGGTGGTTATAAAAATATAGTAGGTAAAAATGAATTATTTATTAATAATGGGGATCTCACTTTTTCTGAAAAAGGTTCTGAATTTGGCCTTGATTTTGAAGGATTTTCAACACATGCTGCTTTTTTTGATTTCGATAAAGATGGAGATTTAGATATGTATCTATTAAATCATTCTGTACATACTGAAAGAAGTTATGGAAATTATAAATTAAGATTTGAAAGGGATGATAAGTCTGGTGATAAATTATTTAGAAATGATATTAAAAATGGTCAACCTTATTTTAATGATATATCAGAAGATTCTGGGATTTTAGGTAGTAATATTGGTTATGGGTTAGGAATATCAATAAGTGATATTAATAAAGATGGTTGTGATGATATTTATGTATCAAATGATTTTAGAGAAAATGATTATTTATATATAAATAATTGTGATGGTACTTTTACTGAAAGTTTAGAAGAATACATTAATCATACCTCGAGATTTTCAATGGGAAATGATATTTCTGATATAAATAATGATTTATTTCCAGATATTTTTGTTTTAGATATGTTACCAGAGGATGAAAAAGTACTGAAAAATTCGGCGGGAGAGGATTCTTACGAGATTTTTAAATTAAAATTAAATTACGGTTTTAATAAACAATTCTCAAGAAACACATTACAATTGAATAATGGAAATAATAGCTTTTCAGAAGTAGCTCAATTGTTAAATATTCATGCTACAGACTGGAGCTGGTCAACATTGATAGAAGATTTTGATCTAGATGGTAATAATGATATATTCATAACAAATGGAATAGTTAAAAGGCCAAATGATATGGATTATATAAATTTTCTATCAAATGAAAATTTAAAAGATGGTCTATTACAGAATCCAAATTTAAAAAATTTACAACTTACTGATAAAATGCCTGATGGAAAGATTGCAAATTATGCATTTAAAAATAATTCAAATTTATCATTTACAAATGTTTCAAAAGATTGGGGGTTGGATTATAAGGGTTATTCTAATGGAGCAACATATGCCGATTTAGATAATGATGGTGATAATGATTTGATAGTAAATAATTTAAATGATGAAGCCCATATATATAAAAATATGACTCTTGAAAAATCATCTAATAATAATTATCTTAAAATTAATTTTCAAGGAGAAAGTGGTAATATAAAAGGAGTTGGTTCAAAGGTCACTCTGTGGTCAAAAGATAAAATTTTATTTAAGGAAAATTTTTTAAATAAAGGATTTATGTCTTCAAAATCTTCTAACCTTATTTTTGGCTTAGAAAAAAATAGAAGTATTGATTCATTAAAAATAGTATGGCCATCTGGAAAATCTCAAAATTTATATTCTATTTCTTCTAATCAGACAATAAGTTTGTTTGAAAAGAATGCTATAAAAAATGATATTCAAATAAAAATAAATAGGAATTATATTTTTAATGATATTTCAGAGAAAGTTAAAATTGATTATGTTCACAAGGAAAATTCTTTTAATGATTTTAATCGTGAAGGCTTGATACCTTATATGCTTTCAAAAGAAGGCCCCGCATTATCTGTTGCAGATATTAATGGTGATGGTATATCCGATTTATTCGTTGGTTCATCATCTTTTCAAAAATCAAAAATTTATTTGGGTAATAAATTAGGAGGTTTTACATATTCTAAACAATTAGATATAGAAAATGATTCTATTTCTGAGGATGTTGATGCTATTTTTTTTGATGCAGATAATGATGGAGATAATGATTTATATGTAGTTAGTGCAGGAAATGAATTTCCTTTGAAATTTAATAGTATTAGAGATAGATTGTATATTCTTAATGAAGGAAAATACATAAAAAGTAATTTATTACCTGAGGTTTTTCAAAATGGTTCAGTTGTAAGTAATTATGATTACGATAATGATGGTGATCAAGATTTATTTGTTGCTGGTAGGGTTGTTCCTGGTCAATATGGAATATCTCCAGAAAGTTTTATTTTAAAAAATATTGGAAATGGAAAATTTATATTAGATGAAATTAATATTTTTCCTGATTTAGGTATGATAACTGATGCATTATGGGCAGATATTAATAATGATAATTTTAAAGATTTAATAGTATGTGGGGACTGGAATAACATTAAAATTTTTGAAAATAATGGAAGAGGTAATTTAAAACAAAATATAAATTTTATTGGTAGTGATCTCTATGGATGGTGGTTTTCATTGGAGGCTGTAGATTTAAATAATGATGGTTTTATGGATCTTATTGCTGGAAATATAGGAATGAATTCAAAATTGAAGCCTTCAAAACTTGAATTGGTTAAGATGTATTATGGAGATTTCGATAAGAATTCTAGATCGGAACATGTTATAACATATTTAAAAGATAAAATGGAATATCCATTGTCAAATAAAGATGAACTTACTAAACAATTAAATTATCTTAAAAGAGAATTTTTATATTATGACGATTTTTCAGGAAAAACAATAAATGATATTTTTTCAAATGATATTCTATCTAGTTTAAATCATTTATTTGTCAATGAATTTAAATCAATAATTTTTTTAAATAATGGAGATGGATCTTTTTCTATAAAAGATTTTCCTTTAATTACTCAATCATCAGTTATAAGGGATATTCAGACTTTAGACTATAATTTTGATAGTAACATAGATTTGTTATTATTTGGCAATATGTCATCAGTCTCTCCATATTTTGGATCTTTTGATTCTAATTATGGAATTCTACTTGAAGGTAATGGTAATGGATATTTTAATTATATAGATCAATCAAAAAGTGGTCTTAAAATTAGAGGAGATGTAGTTAAAATTTTGTCATTAGATGAAAATAGAACTAGTTTTATAATTGCAAAAAACAATGAAAAATTAAGTTTTATATCATTATCAAATTAAAAAATAAAATTTTTATATTATTAATTCTTTTTGTATTAACATCATGCTCTACTTATGATAAATACAAAAAGAATATTAAATTTTATGAGGATCCAAAGCTTTTTCATGATTCGATGCAAAAGTTAACTGATATTATTGTATATGATATTTTTTCTCCACCTGTTGCTTCAAGAATTTATGTTTATCCAAGTATAGCAGCATATGAAGTAATTATAAATGATAATCATTCTCACATTAGTTTTGCCGGTCAACTTAACGGTTTAAATAATATTCCTAAACCTGACCTTAATCTTGAATATTCATTTCCATTAGCAAGCATACATGCATTTTTGACTGTTGGAAGAGATTTGATTTTTTCTGAGAATAAAATAAATGATTTCCAGAATAATTTATATAATGAGATAAAGAAAAAAGGTATTCCTAATGATATTTATAAAAGATCTATAGCTTATGGTGATAAGGTAGCAAGACATATTATGGAATGGTATGATAAAGATAATTATAAGCAAACTCGATCATTTCCTAAATATACAATTCTTCGAGATGATGTTTTTTGGAAGCCAACTCCACCTGATTATATGGAAGGCATAGAGCCGCATTGGAGTAAAATAAGAACATTAGTTGTTGACTCTTCAAATCAGTTTATAATTAAATCACCACCTGAATTTAGTATTTCTCCAGGCACTGAATTTTATGAAGATTTAATGGAAGTATATGATATTGGTAATAACTTAACTAATGAACAAAAAGAAATAGCTAGTTTTTGGGATTGTAACCCATATGTTTCACATCATATAGGTCATGCTATGTTTGCAACTAAAAAAATAACTCCTGGTGGTCATTGGATTGGAATAACTTCTATTGCTACTCAAAAAGCAAATCTAGATTTGATAGAAACAATTAAAACTTATGCAATGGTTTCAGTAGGTCTTTTTGATTCATTTATTATTTGTTGGGATGAAAAATGGAGAAGTATTTTAGTTAGACCTGAAACATTAATAAATCAATATTTTGATGGTGACTGGATACCTTTTTTGCAAACACCTCCATTTCCTGAATACACCTCAGGGCACTCAGTTATTTCAAGAACCTCTGCTACTATTCTCACTTCTCTTCTTGGTGAAAATTTCAAATTTTTAGATACCACAGAAAATTTATATGGTTTACCATCAAGAAGTTTTAGTTCTTTTATTGAAGCGTCAGATGAGGCGGCAATAAGTAGAATATATGGAGGCATACATTATATGCCAGCAATAACATATGGTGTTGAGCAAGGAGAAAAAGTTGGTAATTTTATTCTTGATGATATAGTATTATCAAATCCTGAACTTACAATTAAATAAATTATGAAGTATATAATTGCTCTTGATCAGGGAACTACTAGCTCTAGAGCTATTTTAATTAATGAATCTGGAAAACTATTAGATATAAGACAGAAGGAGTTTACTCAAATTTTTCCAAATCAAGGTTGGGTAGAGCATGATCCAATTGAAATTTTAAATTCACAAATCCAAGTTTTTAAAGATTTGCTAATAATCAATAATATTAACCCTAAGGACATTATAAGTATAGGAATAACAAATCAAAGAGAAACAACAGTTTTATGGGATAGAGATTCGGGAAAACCATTATATAATGCAATAGTATGGCAAGATAAAAGAACTACAGATATTTGTGAGAAAATAAAAGATGATGGTTTAGAAGATTATATTAGAATTAATACTGGGCTTGTTGTTGATTCATATTTTTCTGCTACTAAAATTAAATGGATTATTGACAATGTAGATGGGGTTAAGTCTAAAATTGAAAATAATAAAGTTATTGCTGGAACAATTGATTCATGGCTAATTTATAATTTAACTTCATTCAAAAGTCATGTTACTGATTATACAAATGCATCTCGAACAATGATTTTTAATATCAAATCTCTAGATTGGGATGATAAAATATTAAATTATCTTAACATACCTAGAACTATTTTACCAAAGGTTTTACCTTCTTCAGCTAATTTTGGTTCATTTGATTTTGAAGGATTTAAAATACCCATTCATGGTGTTGCTGGAGATCAACAGTCTGCTTTATTTGGTCAAGCATGCTTTGAAGATGGTATGGTAAAAAATACTTATGGAACGGGATGTTTTCTCTTAATGAATACAGGAAAAAAAATGAATTTATCTAAGAATGGATTGCTTACTACAATTGCTTGTTCAACTACAAAATCTATTAATTATGCTTTAGAAGGAAGTGTTTTTATAGCAGGAGCTGCAATTCAATGGCTTAGGGATTCGTTGGGTTTAATTAAAAATGCTTCTGATACAGAAAATATTGCTAATTCTATTTCTGAACTTAAAGATATTTATGTTGTTCCCGCATTTGCTGGACTTGGAGCTCCATATTGGGATATGTATTCTAGAGGTGCAATTTTTGGTCTTACTAGAGATTCAGGAAAAAATCATATAATTAAGGCAACTTTAGAATCTCTAGCTTATCAAACTAAAGATATAATAAATGTCATGGAAAAAGATTCAAAATTAATGCTCAAAGAACTTAAAGTTGATGGAGGCGCATGCAATAATAATTATCTTATGCAATTCCAATCAGACATATTAAATGTTAAAGTTTTAAGACCTGAAATAATTGAATCCACCGCTATGGGTGCAGGTTATTTAGCAGGTATTTATTCATCATTATGGGATAAAAATACTATTAGATCAAATCAAAAAATTAATAAAATATTTGACCCATCAATTGATGATAAAAAAAGAAAATATTTATATAGAGGCTGGAGTAGTGCTGTAAAAAGAACAATGAATTGGATAGAAAAATAAATTTATTTTCTTCAACAAATAGAGACATATTAAAAACAGAATTGTCTTCTAATCATTTTGATTTAATAGTAATAGGGGGTGGTATAACAGGTGCTGGAGTTTGTTTAGATGCTGCATCTCAAGGTTTGAAAGTTTGTTTAATTGAAATGAATGATTTTGCTTCTGGAACAAGTAGCAAGTCCACAAAATTAATTCATGGTGGTTTAAGATATCTGAAACAATTGAAATTTAAATTAGTTCATGAAACAGGAAATGAAAGAGGAGTGTTACATAAACTAGCACCTCATCTTGTGAAGTCAGAAAAAATACTATTACCAATAAAAAAAAATGGAAAATTAAGTAGATTATCAACAACTATAGCTCTCTCAGTATATGATTATTTAGCTGGTGTAAAAAAAATAGATAGAAAAAAAATATTAAATATTAATACAATTAAGAATAAAGAACCATTGCTTAAAAAAGATGGATTAATAGGAGGGGCAATATATTCAGAATATAGAACAGATGATTCTAGATTAACTATAGAGTTACTAAAAAAGGCATCAAGGCTTGGAGCTTATCCTATTAATTATGTTAAGTTCTTAAATTTTATTTTAGAGGAAAAAAAAATTATTGGGTTGGAATGTGTAGATGTTTTAAATAAAAAAAAAATATTAATAAATGGTTCAGTAGTTGTAAATGCATCTGGCCCATGGGTTGATGAAGTTCTAAATAAAAAAAAGAATAAACTTTGCTTATCAAAGGGTGTTCATATTGTAATATCATCTAATAAATTACCATTAAAACAGTCAATTTATTTTGATGCTGTAGATGAACGAATGATTTTTGCTATTCTAAGAAATTCATCAATATATATTGGAACTACTGATACAGAATATAAAAAAGATAAAAAAAATATTGATATTTTGAAGTCAGAAGTTATGTATTTAATAAATTCAGTTAATAATATGTTTTCAGTTGAATTAAAAATTGGTGATGTTGTTTCAAGTTGGGCAGGTATAAGGCCACTTATAAAAGAAAAAGGAAAAAAAATAACTGAAATTTCTAGAAAGGATGAAATTTTTATTTCAAAAAATGGGCTTATAACTATTGCTGGTGGAAAGTTAACGGGATATAGAAAAATGGCATCAAGAGTTATTAATACTGTAATTAAAAAAATAAATTTTAAGAGTTCAAAACGAATAAATACAAGAAATGTATATTTATTTGAATCAAATGATATGATCAAAACCAAGCAAAGAATAGTAAATTATTTTTTAGAAAATAATATTTATTCTGAAAATAAAGCGTGTTTATTATATGATATCTATGGAGAGAATACCAATAAAATTATTAAAATTTCTAAATCTATAAAATCAAAAAATATTAATTATTCAATTTTTATTGCAGAGTTAGAATATTGTTATAAATATGAGATGTGCCATCGATTAATCGATTTTTTTACTCAAAGAACATCAAGAATCTATTTTGATACTCATAAAATACCAAAACTTATAAGTATAATTAAAGAGCCATATAAAAAGCTAAAAAATATTTCTGAAAAAGAATTTAACTTTGAAAAAGATGAGTTAAATAAATATTTAAAAAAGATTACTACTTTTATTTGATTAGATCTTTGACATTTCCAATAGAATAATTTATATCTATTATTTCTTTAAAACCATAAGCTTTTGCCTCTAAATTTCCCCTGAACTCTAAATTTATTTTTTCATTTCCGATTAAAAGACTAAGTCCCTTTTTATTAATAAATTCTTCTAAGTTTTTAACATTAACATCTCCGGAAATGTTTAAAGTTGATTCGATTAAATTTGATAATTCTCTACTTTTTTCATCATTAATTTTTACAAGTAAAATATTATCAGCATATATTCCAACATTAACTTCTGAAATAGTAATTTTTATATTATTAGGATTTAATAAAATTATATCTGCAGAAATCTTAAGTTCATTATTTTTTAAATTTTCAATTTTAACATTTTTGATTTCTTGAAATTTTATAGGCTCAATTGGTTTACAAGCCATATAAAAAAGTAAAATAAGTGGAAATATTTTTTTCAATTTCTAAAGCTTAAAAAGTTTTATACATTTACAATATTAATTTATAAAAAATATAAATATGAATGAATTATTAGCTGAAGCAATTGGAACATTTGTTTTAATATTGTTTGGGTGTGGTGTTAATGCTGGTACTTCTTTAACAGGAAGTTTATCCAATAAAAGTAGTAATAGTTGGATAGTGGGAACATTAGGTTGGGGACTTGCTGTTACTTTAGGTGTATATGCATGTGGTAAGTTTAGTGGTGCTCATATAAATCCTGCTGTAACATTAGGTCTTCTTTCTTCTGGTGAAATAGAAATAAACAGTGCTATTAATTATATAATGGGTCAATCTTTAGGAGCATTTATTGCTTGTGTAATTATTTATTTACATTATTTACCACATTGGTCTAGGACAGAGGATAAATCGGTAAAATTGGGAGTATTTGCTACTAGCCCTTCTATTAATTCAAAGTATTCAAATTTGTTAAGTGAAGTTATAGGAACATTTGCCTTATTATTTGGATTAAAGTTTATAGGTATAAATGAATTTGCAAATGGTTTAAACCCTTTAATAGTTGGAGGTTTGGTTTGTGCAATTGGAATATCACTTGGTGGAACTACTGGATATGCTATTAATCCTGTAAGAGATTTTATTCCTAGATTTGCTCATTTTATCTTACCTATATCAGGTAAAGGCGATTCTAACTGGAATTATTCTTGGATTCCTATTTTAGGTCCAATTATAGGTGGTATTTTAGGTGTTAAAACCTATGAATTTCTTTTTGAAAACTCAATTAGTAATTCTTTTATTATAATTTCTTGTGCATTTTTATTAATTGCTATTTTATCATTTCTTGAAAATAGGAAGTAAACTTTATTTTATTTTAATTCTACTTTTATCTTGTGGAAAGGATAAATTTTTTGATATCCAGGGACATAGAGGTGTTCGTGGACTGATGCCTGAAAATTCCATTCAAGGTTTTATAAAATCAATTGATTTAGGTGTTAATACTATAGAATTAGATGTTGTTATAAGTAAAGATTTTCAAGTAGTTGTATCACATGAACCTTGGATTTCTAATATTATTTGTTTGGACTCTTTAGGTCAAAAAATATCTGATGATATTAATAAATTTAACATTTATAAAAAAAACTATGATCAAATTAAAAAATATGATTGCGGAAGCCTTAAAAATCCTAACTTTTTATTGCAAGAGAAAATATTTGTAAAGAAGCCATTATTAAAAGAAGTTATTTATGAGGTTGAAAAGTATGTTGAGATAAATAACCTAAGAATTCCTAATTATAATATTGAAATAAAATCATATGAAAAGGGTGATGATATATTCCATCCTCAATATGAAAAATTTTCGGATTTAGTATACTCAGAGATAATTAAATTACTGCCATTTGAAAGATTCAATATTCAAAGTTTTGATTTTAGAGTTTTAAAATACTTTAATAAAAAGTATCCTAAAATCAAGTTATCAGCTTTAGTAGATAATAATTATAATCCAAAAAAAAACTTAAATGATCTTGGTTTTATTCCTGATATATACAGTCCAAATTTTAGGAAGTTAAATATTTTAGATGTTCAATATATAAAATCAAAAAATGTTAAACTTATACCTTGGACTGTAAATTCTTATGATGATATTGCAGAAGTATTAAAATTAGATGTGGATGGCATTATTTCCGACTATCCTGATAGGGTAATAAGTATAATAGAATAGTATGAAAAAATATGATGTTTTTGGAATAGGAAATGCACTTGTTGACTGTGTTTGCCTAGTTAAGGATTCTTTTTTAAAAGAAAATAATATTGAAAAGGGATTAATGACTTTAGTTGATCAAGAAAAGCAAAAGTTATTAATAGAAAAAATAAAAACTACTAAACCTTATATTCAATCAGGTGGTTCTGTGATGAATTCTATATTTGCTCTTTCTCAACTTGGAGGTAGTGGATATGCCTCATTTTTAGTTTCAGACGATGAATTTGGAAATATTTTTATTAATGATTTAAAAAATAATAATGTAAAAACAGGAGGAAAGAAATATACTATTTCAGATGGTATGACTGGATCTTGTCTAGTATTAACAACACCTGATGCAGAGAGAACAATGAATACTTGTTTGTCTATTTCTGCAAATTATTCTATCAAAAATATAAATTTTGATGATTTAAAGAATTCAAAGTTTCTATATATTGAGGGTTATCTTGTGACATCAGAATTAGCTATGCAGGCTATTCAAGATTCTATTTCTTTTTGTAAAAAAAATAATATTAAAGTTGCATTAACTTTTTCTGATTTAAGTATGGTTAAATACCATAAAAATGGTTTTGAGTCAATTTTAAAAAATAATATTGACCTTTTATTTTGTAATGAAGAAGAAGCTTTAACTTTTTCAGAAAAAAATTCATTAAAAGAAGCTTCAGAATTCCTGTTACAATTTTCTAAAATAGTTGTTATAACAAGAGGAGATAAAGGATCAATCATTGTAAATTTTAAAGAAAAAATAATTATAGATTCAATTAAGACACAAGCAATTGATACGGTAGGAGCTGGAGATGCTTTCTCTGGATCGTTTCTGTATGGAATAACCAATGGAATGAATTTAGAAAATTCTGGAAAGCTAGCTTCAGTTTTGTCTTCAAAAGTAGTTTCTAAAATAGGCCCAAGGCTTAATAAAGAGAATATAAATATTATAAAAAAATCATTGCTCTAATTATTATTTTTATATATTAAAAAGGTACTTACCTTTACTACTATAGACTAAAATATTTTTATAATGAAAAGAACGTTTCAACCTTCAAAAAGAAAAAGAGCTAATAAGCATGGATTTAGAAAAAGAATGGAATCTGCAAATGGTAAGAATGTTATTGCTAGAAGAAGATCAAAGGGAAGAAAAAAATTAACTGTTTCTGACGAAAAAACGCATAAGTAATAATATTCAAATTAATTTTCTAGTATGAATCAAGGGTCACATAAAGGCCATTTTTCTTTCTCAAGAAAAGAAAGGATATCTGAAAAAAAAATTATTGATGATCTCTTTAATAATGGTAAAAAATTTAATGAGTATCCATTTGATATAAGATTTTTAAATCAAGATATAAAATCCGATTCTTTAAGTAGGGTTTTAACTACTGTATCAAGTAGTAAAATTAAAAGCGCTGTAAAAAGAAATTTACTTAAAAGAAGAATTAAAGAATCTTACAGGAAAAATAAAGATATTATTTCTAATAAATCATTAATGATAGCATTTGTATATGTATCAGATGAAATATTAATATATTCAGTTATTGATGATGCTGTCATAAAGATTTTAAAAAAATTATCTAGGGTATGAGTGTTATTTTATGCGTTGATACATCAAGTTTTATGTGCTCAGTATCTATTTTCGAAAATTCAAATTTAATAAATTCTAATTCTACAGAGGTAAAAAAGTCACATTCTAAATTATTAATTACATTAATTGATAAGTCTTTGCGCGATTCAAATTTTAAACTATCAGAAATTGATGCATTTGCGGTTTCTAAAGGTCCTGGTTCTTATACGGGTTTAAGAATTGGTGTTTCTACAATTAAAGGTTTGTGTTATTCTTTAAATAAACCTTTAATCTCTGTTAATACTTTAGAAATAATTTCAAAACATGCTCTTAATTTCATTAATGATATTGATGATTTTTTTCTTTGTCCGATGATAGATGCAAGGAGAATGGAAGTGTATACTAAATTAATAGATAAAAATTTTAATGAATTAAAATCTGACAGAGCATTAATATTAGATAAAGATTCTTTTAGTGGAATTTCAGGAAATAAAAAAATCTACTTTTTTGGAGATGGTTCTTATAAGTTCAAAAAAATAGCAAATAATAATAATTTTTATTTTATAGATAATATATTTTCAACCTCAGAGTTTATGGGAGAGATATCAAATATTAAACATAAAAATAATCAACATGAAAATTTGACTAAATTTGAACCATTCTATATAAAAGATTTTTATTTCGTTAAAAAAAAGAAGAATGGATAAGATTTTAAATAGAGTTCAAAATAGTTCGTTAATTACTTTAGACATTAATAAGTTTTATGTAACTGGCGATAGAGAAGAATTGGATATAAAATTCTTTTTAGAAGATGGTATATTAAGAGAAAAAACGTTTAGAAAATTAATTTCTAATTATGAATGGTCAAATTACAGAGATAAATATGTTTCAGTTAATTGTTCTATAGATACAATTATACCATCATGGGCATTTATGTTATTGTCATCATACCTCTCTAAAAATTGTAAAAATTATTGTATAGGTTCTTTAATAAATTTGGAAAAAAAATTATACGATGATAAAATAAAAAATTATGATTTTAGTATATATAAAGATGCTAAAGTAATCATAAAAGGATGTTCTGATATACCTAATTTTGAATACGTTTATTTTGAATTAACTAAAGTGTTAATTCCTATTGTTTCTAGCTTAATGTATGGTGAGCCATGTAGTACAGTCCCTATTTATAGAAATAAAAAATAGATTCTTAATATTATTATTGCTTTATTCTTCAAATACCTAATGAGAATTAATTTAAAGTCATTTTTTTTATTATTAAATTAAGTAATAAATATGTTTTAATTTCTTTGTGATTTTGTAAAAAATTTCTAATTTTGCGAGCGCTTCGAATGAAGCCATTTTGTTTAGGGATTTTTTTCCCTCTGTTCAGTCTTTTTATTTGTACTGAAAACGTTCTTTGAACTATTGTAATGACAGCATACCACTTGAAGGAACTTTATGTTTTTTCTTTTAGCAGCCAGGTTTAAACACATTTAAGATTATATTACTATGGAGAGTTTGATCCTGGCTCAGGATGAACGCTAGCGGCAGGCCTAATACATGCAAGTCGAGGGGCAGCACTTACTTCGGTAAGTGGCGACCGGCGCACGGGTGAGTAACGCGTATGCAACCTACCTTTAACTGGGGCATAGCTCGAGGAAACTCGAATTAATTCCCCATAGTACAATATATTATCTCATGATATAATTGTTAAAGATTTATCGGTTAAAGATGGGCATGCGTCTGATTAGTTTGTTGGTGAGGTAACGGCTCACCAAGACTTCGATCAGTAGGGGGTCTGAGAGGATGATCCCCCACACTGGTACTGAGACACGGACCAGACTCCTACGGGAGGCAGCAGTAAGGAATATTGGGCAATGGGCGAAAGCCTGACCCAGCCATGCCGCGTGCAGGATGACGATCTTACGGATTGTAAACTGCTTTTATATAGGAAGAAAATACTCTTGCGAGAGCAACTGACGGTACTATATGAATAAGGACCGGCTAACTCCGTGCCAGCAGCCGCGGTAATACGGAGGGTCCAAGCGTTGTCCGGATTTATTGGGTTTAAAGAGTGCGTAGGTGGTTTATTAAGTCAGTGGTGAAATCCTGCAGCTCAACTGTAGAACTGCCATTGATACTGATAAACTTGAGTTTGGTTTAGGTAAGTGGAATTTATGATGTAGCGGTGAAATGCATAGATATCATAAGGAACACCAATAGCGAAGGCAGCTTACTGAACCACAACTGACACTGAGGCACGAAAGCGTGGGTAGCGAACAGGATTAGATACCCTGGTAGTCCACGCCGTAAACGATGCTCACTCGATGTTAGCGATATACTGTTAGCGTCCAAGCTAAAGCGTTAAGTGAGCCACCTGGGGAGTACGCCGGCAACGGTGAAACTCAAAGGAATTGACGGGGGTCCGCACAAGCGGTGGAGCATGTGGTTTAATTCGATAATACGCGAGGAACCTTACCTAGGCTAGAATGCGCGTGATATCCAGAGAGATCTGGAGTTCTTCGGACACAAAGCAAGGTGCTGCATGGTTGTCGTCAGCTCGTGCCGTGAGGTGTTGGGTTAAGTCCCGCAACGAGCGCAACCCCTATTTTTAGTTGCCAGCACATAATGGTGGGGACTCTAAAGAGACTGCCTGCGTAAGCAGAGAGGAAGGAGGGGACGACGTCAAATCAGCATGGCCCTTACGCCTAGGGCTACACACGTGCTACAATGGCGTATACAAAGGGTTGCAAACCAGCGATGGTGAGCCAATCTCTAAAAGTACGTCTCAGTTCGGATTGAAGTCTGCAACTCGACTTCATGAAGCTGGAATCGCTAGTAATCGTGTATCAGCAACGACACGGTGAATACGTTCCCGGACCTTGTACACACCGCCCGTCAAGCCATGGAAGTTGGATATACCTGAAGATGGTTGCCGCAAGGCGCTGTTTAGGGTAGAGCTAGCAACTGGGGCTAAGTCGTAACAAGGTAGCCGTACCGGAAGGTGTGGCTGGAATACCTCTTTTCTAGAGACTTGGTTGCTAAGTGGATTGTTGTCATTCAAAAGTTCAGTTAAAGTTTTTTTAACAACTTATTTTTTTATTGCCAGGGCTTGTAGCTCAGGTGGTTAGAGCGCTACACTGATAATGTAGAGGTCCGTGGTTCGAGTCCACGCAAGCCCACGTGGTTATACCAATTTTATCTTATTTTTTAAGATCGTTTTTGGTTTAATGGGGGATTAGCTCAGCTGGCTAGAGCGCCTGCCTTGCACGCAGGAGGTCATCGGTTCGACTCCGATATCCTCCACAGTAAGTTTTTTAAAAACTTTAATAAGCAACATTTTTGTTGCTCTAAACTGTACGTATATTTTTGATTATGTTATAGCCAAAGCATAGTAAATTTATACTCTATGGCAGTCGAAAGTTCTTTGACATATTGTGATAATGTAGATTTTATTTATTAATAAAGTACCGAGTACTATTTAATTATAGTACTCAAATAACATTTTTTGATTTATTTATTTAAATCATGAAAGGAAGTATGTAAGAGCGCAGGGAGGATGCCTTGGCTCTCAGAGGCGATGAAGGACGTGATAAGCTGCGATAAGCTACGGGTATTGGCACATACGATTTAATCCGTAGATTTCCGAATGGGGCAACCTATCTAATTGAAGATTAGATAATTCAAACTTGTTTGAATTGCAAACCTGGTGAACTGAAACATCTAAGTAACCAGAGGAAGAGAAAACAATAGTGATTTCCTTAGTAGTGGCGAGCGAAAAGGAAATAGCCTAAACCTATTATGTTTCGGCATAGTAGGGGTTGTAGGACCACAACATCCGATATAAAATGAACGAGAATTTTTTGGAAAATTAAGCCAAAGACGGTGAAAGCCCAGTATCGGTAAATTTTATTGAAGTAGTGGTATCCTGAGTAGGACGGAACAGGTGAAATTCCGTTTGAATCTGCCGGCACCATCCGGTAAGGCTAAATACGACTGAGAGACCGATAGTGAACTAGTACCGTGAGGGAAAGGTGAAAAGTACCCTGAATAAGGGGGTGAAATAGTACCTGAAACCTTGCGCTTACAAGCGGTCGGAGGTTCTTCGTGAACTGACGGCGTGCCTTTTGCATAATGAGCCTACGAGTTACTCTTCATTGGCAAGGTTAAAAATTTAAGATTTGGAGCCGCAGCGAAAGCGAGTCTTAACAGGGCGTTTAGTCAGTGGAGGTAGACGCGAAACCTAGTGATCTACCCATGGTCAGGGTGAATTTATGGTAAAACATAATGGAGGCCCGAACCAGTATACGTTGAAAAGTATTTGGATGAACTGTGGGTAGGGGTGAAAGGCCAATCAAACTAGGAGATAGCTCGTACTCCCCGAAATGCTTTTAGGAGCAGCGTAAATTTATAATCTAACAGAGGTAGAGCTACCGATTGGACTAGGGGGAGTCAAATCCTACCAAATCCAGACGAACTCCGAATGCTGTTAGATGTTTTTTTGCAGTGAGGGCATGGGTGCTAAGGTCCATGTCCGAGAGGGAAACAACCCGGATCCACAGCTAAGGTCCCTAAATCTATACTAAGTTGATCTAAGGTAGTTCAGTTACTCAGACAGCCAGGATGTTGGCTTGGAAGCAGCCATTCATTTAAAGAGTGCGTAACAGCTCACTGGTCGAGCGACAGAGCATCGATGATAATCGGGCATAAAGTATAGTACCGAAGCTTGGAACTCTACGGAGTGGTAGGGGAGCATTCTATTTGCGTTGAAGGAGAATCGTAAGATTTTTTGGAGCGTATAGAATAGAAAATGTAGGCATAAGTAACGATAATGCAGGTGAGAAACCTGCACACCGAAAGACTAAGGTTTCCTGAACAACGCTAATCGGTTCAGGGTTAGTCGGGTCCTAAGGCGAACCCGAATGGGGTAGTCGATGGATAATCGGTTAATATTCCGATACTACCATTATCAGTGATGGAGTGACGAAGTAGTGAAAGATCCGCGTACTGACGGAATAGTACGTTGAAGCGAGTAGGTATAGGTCTTGTTGGTAAATCCGCAAGACTTGCTGAACGTGATAGTACCACAATCCTTCGGGAGAGTGGATAGTGATCCTAAACAGACTTCCAAGAAAAACTTCTAAACTTATGATATTGGTACCCGTACCGTAAACCGACACAGGTAGTCGAGGAGAGAATCCTAAGGTGCTCGAGTGATTCATGGCTAAGGAACTAGGCAAAATCGTCCTGTAACTTCGGGAGAAGGGACGCCTCCCTCTTTTATTAGAGGAGGCCGCAGTGAAAAGGCCCAGGCGACTGTTTATCAAAAACACATGGCATTGCAAATTCGAAAGAAAAAGTATAATGCCTGACACCTGCCCGGTGCTGGAAGGTTAAGGAGAGATGTTAGAGGTTTACCTCAAAGCATTGAACTGAAGCCCCAGTAAACGGCGGCCGTAACTATAACGGTCCTAAGGTAGCGAAATTCCTTGTCGGGTAAGTTCCGACCTGCACGAATGGTGTAACGATCTGGGCACTGTCTCAGCCATGAGCTCGGTGAAATTGTAGTAGCGGTGAAGATGCCGCTTAATCGCAACGGGACGGAAAGACCCCGTGAACCTTTACTACAGCTTTGTATTGGTATTGGGTAAATAATGTGTAGGATAGGTGGGAGACTTTGATCCTGCGTCGTTAGGCGTGGGTTAGTCGCTGGTGAAATACCACCCTTTATTTATTTGATACCTAACCCATTATATGGGGACATTGCATGGTGGGTAGTTTGACTGGGGTGGTCGCCTCCAAAAGAGTAACGGAGGCTTTCAAAGGTTCCCTCAGTACGTTTGGTAATCGTACGTAGAGTGCAATAGCATAAGGGAGCTTGACTGTGAGGCCTACAAGCCGATCAGGTAGGAAACTAGGATATAGTGATCCGGCGGTTCCGCATGGAAGGGCCGTCGCTCAAAGGATAAAAGGTACTCCGGGGATAACAGGCTGATCTCCCCCAAGAGCTCATATCGACGGGGAGGTTTGGCACCTCGATGTCGGCTCGTCACATCCTGGGGCTGGAGAAGGTCCCAAGGG
>Ga0209709_10000111_pt1 | contig 74598 bp, 66 predicted proteins | sample ArcticOcean_MG_C_2_FD_187435 | JGI IMG/M metagenome (GOLD analysis project Ga0209709, IMG submission 187435) | Marine microbial communities from western Arctic Ocean - ArcticOcean_MG_CB4_136 (SPAdes) (version 2) | ecosystem: Environmental > Aquatic > Marine > Oceanic | place: Arctic Ocean...
TCATTTACTGTATTAGTTGAGTTATCAATGGACATGAACTCTGATGATATAGCTAGTCAAAATTTTACTATGACCTTTGGCCCATTAGGAGATAAGGATGGAGGAACATCAGATCTTCCACAATGGCCTACTGGAATCACAGTAACTAATGGCCAATCGTGGTGTGCTTCTGACATTAGTAAAGATGATGATACTGTTTTAGACTCAGCATTTGCATATCATGCAGATGATGATTACGATTTCACTGCAACATATTCTCAAGAGTGTGAAGATACAACAGGTAAAGATGATGACGACAAAGACGGCGTTCCTAACGAAAATGATTTGTGTCTAAACACTCCAGATGAAACAGAGGTTGATGATACTGGTTGTGCTGTTGATCCAGGATGTATAGTAGGTACAGATTCTGATAATGATGGTGTAGATGATTGTGCAGATACATGCGAAGATACTACTGCTGGAGAAGATGTAAACGATGATGGTTGTTCAGTAGCTCAATTACCAGATGATAATGAAGATTGGACATTCAATATAACATTTAATGTAGACTCCGCTTCTTTCACATGTACTGGAATGACTAACGAATCATCTGCTCAAGATTGTATGACTGCAGCTGGAGCAACATTATCTGATGTTACAGATGTTCCTGCAGGCCATCCACATAAATGGTCCTGGGAATTACAAGTTAATGCAGTAGCAGCTACAGACCAAGATCCTGCTAACATGATGCTAACTTCACTATCTACCTTTGATTGGGTAGCACAGTGTGCTTCAGGAACTACAGGTTGTTCTGATAAAGTAGTATTCACAGTTACAAACTTAAGCGGTTCATTAGATGTTGCTTCAGGAGATTGTGTATTCTTTGATGGAGTAACTCCAGCATTTGGTGATGCATGGGATGATTTAGGAGAAGTCAGTAGATGTTTTTCTGCTGAAGGAACTTATACATCTGGTGATTTCACAATCAATGTGGGGGATAGTGTAGATACTGGTACACCAGTAGATCCTATTGATAATTCTACTGCCGGAGTAGATTCTGAATCAACTCCAGGGTTTGGATTGGTTGTAGGAATTACAGCAGCACTTGGTGCGGCTCTAATTGCTGCATCTCGCCGTGAAGATTGAATCTAGCAAAACAGGTTTAATTAACGAGGTAAATGGATTATCCCTGCCGCAAGACGGCAGGGATAGTCGCCACTTTTTTTATAATTCTAAATTCCATAGTTCATCTCCAATCCAATGAATTGTGGAGATACCCTTACCTGATTTGCATTCAATCATCTCATGGCCTTCTTTTAATGCCCATCCAACAGCAATTGGTTTTTTATGGACATCATCACAAATCCAAACAAGATCATTTTTGACGATTTCCAAATCACAATCCTGAACGCCAGCCATCATGCAATCAGCCCCATTAAGTAAAAATGGAATTGCTCCACGATCAACAGCGACCCATCTAAGATTTGGTTTCCAAGACAAAATACCTTTTATTGTAGGGAATGCAACATTTTTTCCTTCTGGATTTTTTAATTCAATCGCCATTGGGAGTTTGTTAATTAATATCAAATTCCATGACCCATAGTCTGCAAATTCAAATAATGCATTTTGAATGTCAATATCAACACCTAGAGAATTAGATAATTCATTTAATAGTGGTAAAACCACTTTTTTACGTACAGGTCTACGTTTTTTAATTGTCCAATCCTTTGACATATTTACTTCAGAGTACAGAATGCCCTTGATGCCTTCCCTTCTTTTGACCCAATCCATTGAAATAAGGGCAGTAAGTGGACGGTTCCGCGAGGATAATAAGTATGGCTCAATGGCATGGAATTTCAAAACGTAAACCATCAGGTGGTCGAAAGCGTATGATGCGAGGAAAGAGACGTACAGAAATCAGTTCAGAGAAACAATATGCAGTACTAGGAGACTCCAAACGTAAAAAGTATCGTAAAACAGGAGCATCAACACAAGTAAAAGTACTTTCTGATGACATTATTAATGTAAACAATCCTGCAGATGGAACTACTAAATCAATCAAATTTTTAACAGTAACTAAGAACCCTTCTAACCCGAATTATGTTAGAAGAAATATCCTTACTAAAGGAGCAGTAGTTGAAACAGAACTTGGAAAAGTTAGGATTAGTAGTAGGCCAGGTCAAGATGGCGTGATTAACGGAACTTTGATAGAAGAGTAATTAATCCTAAATATCTTGAGATATTCACTTTATTTGAAGGGGATATTATAGATGGAACATAATTCTGATAAAATTGCACTTTGGCCTGGTTATTTCAATTCTAAAATTAGTCGTACATCTGGACGTAGAGTTCCAACAGATTGTTGTGTCCCAAAACCAGATCTTGAGGGGCTTCTTTGGGCAGCTAGAAAAGTAGGCATTAGCAAAATGAAAAGAGAAGAAGGAATTAGTCATCCCAAACGTCCAAATCTGAAGGAAGGGCGGCTTTGGATATCACTTAGTGCAGCATCTAAAGTACTTGGTTCAGAGAACAAAGAAGAGATGATGCAAATTATTGGAGGAGTCTGGAGAGAAAGTTATTCTAAACAGATAGAACAAGAAAAAGCAGATAGGAAGAAGGGCCCAAAAGTTGGAGATAAGAGGGCACGTGCACAATTTAAACAAAATAAAGCAGCACAAGATGCAGCACGTAGGGCATTAGCAGCTAAAAGATCCAAAAAGAAAAAATATTAATTATTTTAGATTTAGATTTAGATCTAAGTTAACTTCATGAAGCCATCCAAATGAATCTTCAACTTTTTCACTATGAATTCCAGATATTGCGTTGTATAATCTCTGAGTTATTGGCCCTATATCTCCATTAGAATATATTTTCTTTTTATCTCCGTGTGTGATTGAACCAATTGGTGAAATAACTGCTGCTGTTCCACAACAAAAAGCCTCATCAGCATTCATAGCAAATTCTGTTGAAACCTTTTCTTCACTTACTTCATATCCAAAACTTATAGCTAGTTGTATGATAGAATCTCTTGTAATTCCAGGAAGTATTGTCCCAGTTAATTCAGGAGTGTATAATTTGTTATCTTTAACACAAAAGAAATTTGCAGCACCAACTTCTTCGATATATTTGTGTTCTTCTGCATCCAAATAAATGACTTCTGCAAACCCCATTTTCTTAGCATTTTTTGATGGCATCATGCCAGGTGCATAATTTCCAATTGCTTTTACTCCGCCTGAACCGCCTGGTGCAGCCCGGTGAAATTCATCACTTATTATTAAATCAATACAACTTAATCCACCTTTGAAATAAGGTCCGACTGGAGTTACATACACAAGAAAAGTATATTCTGGAGCAGGCGCAACACCCATTATTGGTCCAGTTCCTATTAGTAATGGCCTAACATATAATGCTCCCTTTCCAGATGGAGGGACCCACTTTTTGTTAGCAGCAACAACTTGTTCAATAGCATCTAAGAAAATTGATTCAGGAACTGGTGGCATTCCAAGACGATCTGCTCCTGATTGGAATCTTTGAGCGTTTTGGGTTGCTCTAAAAATCACAACTCTTTCATTAATTGTTTTATGTGCTTTCATACCTTCGAAAATACCTTGTCCGTAATTTAAAACTCCAGCTGCAGGATCGATTTCAAAAGGCCCATAAGGTATGATTTTCCCCGGAGTCCATGCATCTCCTAACTTACATTTTACCATATACATCCAATCTGTTTGTGTCAATGAAAATGTTAAAGAATCCCAATCAATTTCACTCATTTTTTCCACTTCTCACAAACATAATTTGAACTAAATACGTTCTCAACTGTCACACCTAATTACGATAAGGTTTTGAACTATTCCGCTGTTAATATTAAAAATCAAGTGGAAGTGTTAATGTTCCCTAGTCATTTTCTTCAGTTTGTGTCAGAGTATTCTAGCCAGTACGACCTCGCAGTCATCTCGACTAGGTCCGTAGATTCTAATATTGAATTATGGGGTAGGTGTAAAACAGGAGAATCCATTTTTTTACAAATTGAGGGATTATATCCATATATTGAAATCACCTATAAGGGAAAAGAAGAACCTTCTGATATAAATCAAACATTAGAAGAATTAAGAAAAAGAGATGATGTTGTTGCTGTCCATGAATTAGGAGAAAAATGGACAGACTCAGGTATCAAAAAAATGTGGAAAGTAATCATGCATGGCTCACGGCATAGCGATCGTAAATTAATCCGTGAAGAAATCAGAAATGATTGGAATTTTTATAATGCTGATTTCAATCATGAAAATAGACTATTTCTAGATTTAGATTTAGGAACTCATGTCTCTGTTAATTGCGAATTAATCAGCGATCATGAATTTCCAATAGATATTTTTGCGAAAACAGACATCAAAAACATAAAACAGATAGATGCATTTCAAGCACCATTTATTATCGCTTCATTTGATTTAGAAACAAGTATTCATGATAATAGAATATTATGTGCGGCAGTAATTATTGACCAATTAGATACTTCTGGTCAAAGAAAAAGAGTTCATGAAGAGTACACATTTGTTGGTACTGAAATTGAAATTATGAAAGGGATGACTGATTTGATTAAGAACAAAGATCCAGATATTATAACGGGGTATAATATAGATAATTTTGATATCCCTCGTTTAGAAGAAAGGTTAAATCGTCTTACAAAAAAAGATGATAAAAAAAGTCGTGAGAATTTATTTGGCTGGTCAAGAGCTTCTAATGAAAGATCACCAAGAGACAAGGTTCCCAGAAAGAAGTTTAATTCCAAAAAATGGGTAATTGTTGGTCGTTGTTTTGTTGATGCTTGGTGGCAAGCAAGAATGGTTCTTAGGCCTAAAAGAGAAACCTTGTCATATGTGAGCAAATTATTATTTCCAGATAGAGAAGATTTACGTAAATTAGAAATTGATGCAAGTAAGATGGATGAGGAGTGGAAAAACAGACCGGAAGAAGTTTTAGAATATTGTAAAAGAGATGCCTTACTTCCATGGGAAATATTAGATGAATTAAAGATAATTCCGGGAAAAGAGTCCTTAGCTGCAGTATCTAAAACCTCCTTAGATGTTGTAATTAACGGCACTACTAGTAATTGGATTGATAGTTTAGTAATTCGTTTAGCAGACAGAAGTAATGTTGCAGTACCAATGACAAAACGTTATGATAGATCTGATCAAATTGCAGGTGGATATGTCCATGAAGTTGAACCAGGAGTATTTCCTTGGGTAGCAGTTCTTGACTTCAAATCAATGTACCCATCAATAATGATTAACAATAATATTTGTAGAACTACAATGATTGATGACACAAATAGTCAATTGCCGTGTTATGAATCACCAGATGGGATTAAATATTTACACGAAAGTCAGAGAGAAGGCCTGGTTCCAAAATTACTTGTCGATTTAATGTCTCAAAGAGACTTTCATAAAAGTGAAATGAAGAAAGCCGAAGAAAAAGGAGACAAATCAAAACAAAGATTTCATGACGGAATGCAATACGCTGTTAAAATTTTAATGAATTCTTTTTATGGGGTTTTTGCATCGGTATTTTATCGATTTACTCATAAAAATATTGGTTCATCAATTACAGCGTGGGCTCGGCACAATATCACTGAAATCATTCGTCAATTAGAAGAAGAAGATAAAAACGTAGTTTATTCTGATACAGATTCAATATTTGTCAGTGTACCTATGAAAAACAATGCTCCGTCAAAGCGTTCTGAAATCGAATCAGAAGCCAAATTATTTGATGATGCTAAAGAGGAATTAATTAGATTTGGAAATGAATTAGCTGAACGATTTACAGAAGATGCAGCAGAATTAGAGTTTGAAACAGGTTTGTCAGCCTTTTTTTCACATGGAGCAAAAAAGCGCTATGTTGGAAGAATGATTTGGCCAAAAGAAGAAATGATCATAAGAGGCTATGAAACAAGACGTTCAGATTCATTTACATTATTAACAAATACAATGACTTCAATATTTGAACATATTTTGGATGGAAATCAAGAATCAGCAATTAAAGAGGCTATTGATTTAATCAAAGAAGTTAAGAAAGGTAGTGCTAATGTAGAAGATTTAGTAATAAGCCGTTCTTGTAAGGCATTTGATAAATATGCAAACCCAGATGGTTTACCATACGTTCAAGCGGCAAAAAAAAGAAGAGATATTCATGGGCTTGAATTCACCCCTGGAATGAAAGTAGCATATGTTGTAACTAATACTTCAGGAAGTAATCAAGTGGTAGAACCATGGTTAGTAGAAGATGGTGGAGAGCCAGTGAAAACATATGATATTGATTATTATTCGAAACGCTTAGCTAAGGCATTGGGTAGAATTACAGAAGCATTTGGCTGGAGTGAAAGCGAATTACTTAGTGGTACTCGACAAACAACATTATTTTCATTTTAATTATTGTTAATTTACTGACTTAGTTAATAAATAAAATTAAATGTAAGTGTTCTAGTAAAAAATTATGGCGGATGATATTGAAGAAGATATTTCAAAGAATGGACGTTTTATCTCCATGTTATTACGGTTAATGTCATTGGCTTTAATCGCAAGTGGTATTTACATTTCTACTGATGGTATTTTTATCATTTTTCTGTTATTTGTTTTGGTAGTTCCTTTTGAGAAACTTTTTCCTCGGCATAAGGGGCAAAAAATTCGTAGGCCTCACTTAGGTACGGATTTAGGTTATGCTCTTGCCTCCCCTCTTCTAGGGCTAATAACTGGAGCTGTACTCATATTTGTTGGAATAGCTAGCTTAGCATGGATACCAGGTCTTTTGCTTAAACCATATGTAGCAATGATGCCGACTCAATATATGCCAGTTATTGGATTTTTTTTATTTGATTTTTTAGTTTATTGGACGCATAGGTTTTATCACGAAATTCCAGTATTATGGAAATTTCATTCCATTCACCATTCAACAGAGCATCTAGATTGGGCAAGTGGGTTTCGAGCACATCCTTTGGATGGAACAATATTGGCTCCAGCTTTCTTTTTCTTAATCGCAGCAGGATTTCCTTTGGAAATAACTGGTGCATTAGCAATTGCCCAAATTCTTCTTGGCCTTTTTCTTCACGCAAATGTTCGTTGGAATTTGAAGTTACTACATCGATTAATTATTACGCCAGAATTTCATCATTGGCATCATACAAATGAAAAAGATGCTATTTGGACTAATTATTCAACTTTTTTACCACTCTGGGATCAAATTTTTGGAACTTATTTCATGCCTAAAGGTAGAAGGCCAATGATTTATGGTGTAAGTGAAAAAGTCCCAGAGGGTATAATTTTACAACTTAAATATCCATTTAAAGGATGGAAGAATCCTCTTTGGTATCTTTTCCATCCAATTCAAAGTTTCAAACGACTATTTCGATTTACTTGGTCGATTGTAACTTCAATGCTAAAATCAGCATTTAGAAAACGAGGTTCAAAACCGTTGGATATTTATGTTGATTAAATTAAATTTAAATACATATTTCTTGAGTTAAATAGGAATATAACTAGTGTGTGCGGTTTGTATAGGGTAACTATGAAAAAGCTCACAGTTCAGGTTTCATTGTTGTTAATTTTTTCAATGTTTTTTCTACCAGGTTGTACAGAATTGCAAATAAAAGATGAAAATACTGTTTTAGATGAACAATATAATTCCACGAATATTAGCATAGCATCATTCAATATCAAAGTTTTTGGAAAAACCAAGGCTTCAAATGATACAGTTATGGCATCACTTGTTGACATCGTATCAAAATATGATATTATTGCCATACAAGAAATAAAAGATATAAATCAAGAGGTACCATATGATTTTTTAGAGTTATTAAATAATAATTCTATAACCAAGTATGAAATGTTATTATCAGAAAGATCGGGCAGTCAAGAAGATGATAAAAGTAGTCAAGAACAATATGCTATTTTGTATAATCCCGAATTAATTTCTGTAAAAGATAATGGTACTTTGTATAATGATTCTATCAATGATTCTTTCCAAAGAGAGCCTTTTTTAGCACATTTATCTGTCAAAAATACAACTTTGGACTTTGTTTTAGGAGTTATTCATACTAAACCTGCTGCTGCTGAAGAGGAAATATCAGCTCTAATTAATGTTTTTAATTGGTCAAAAACATATTACCAAGATCAAGATGTAATGATTGTAGGAGATTATAACGCTGATTGTAGCTATTTTGATGAAGAAGATATCCCAGAATTAGAAATAGGTTCGACAGAATTTCTTTGGGCCATTCCAAATGAAGCAGATACCAACCTCGCAGATTCGAATTGTACATATGATAGAATGGTATTAACCGGAGAATTAAAAAATAATTTTAATGGTAAATGGGGTGTTGATGATAATTTTTCTGAATCTAAAATTTCAGATCATTGGCCAGTATGGATTGAATTAGAAATAAGAATTGATTAGATTAACTTTGTTTTAATTCAATTAATACAAATCCCCGATCTACTTTTTGATTACTCTTACAATTTATTTTCTCTACTATTCCATTAAATGGAGCTGTGATTTTATGCTCCATTTTCATTGCCTCCATAATCAATAGGCTTTGACCGATTTCAATTGATTGACCTACAGATACTTGGAGATCTAGTATAGTGCCTGGCATTGGTGCTTGTAAAGAACCTTGAGTAATTTTTACACTACTTTTTCTACTATCTGCAGAAGTATACGCGAGTGTCCTGCCATTGATATGTACCCACCATGTATCCTTGTTTTTGACTACATTAGCAATAATCACTTGTCCTCCTTGGGAGAGTTTAATCGTTTTCGGTTGAATGATATATTCTGTATTTGGGAAAATATATTCTTCATCATTTAGTGTAATTTTTCTAATAAAGTTAAACTCACCTGTATTTTGTAAGGAAATATCCCATGTGCCATTATTTGAATCTATTATTTTCATTATAACACCTATGGGAATCTATTATTTAGTTTCAAAAACGGATCATTTATTATTTCATTTTTTGTTAGAATAGAATAACTTCCCCCACTTTCTTGAGAAATTACACAAGCCATTGCTCCTAATGCAAGTAATTCAGTATCTTCACTAGGTGTCCATCCATTAGGCCATTTTGTTTCAATTAAGTTTGTATTAGTGTCTCCATTTACAACATCCTCATCACAAAGTAAAGCATGTAAAAATTCTATATTTGTTTGTAATCCTAATAATACAGTTTCTTTTAATGCATGTTTCATTCTCATTATTGCAGTCTTCCTATCATTTGCATGAACAATAATTTTTGCAATCATTGGGTCAAAATTAGTATCTATTGAATTACCTTCCACTACTCCCGAATCTACTCTAATTCCTGGCCCTTGAGGCATTTTTAATCTAAGTAACGGCCCTGCTGAAGGTAAAAATCCGGTAGATGGATCTTCAGCATAAATTCGAGATTCAATACTATGCCCTTTCATTGAAATTTGATTTTGTGTAATTCCTAATGGAAATCCTGCTGCGATTCTAAATTGTTGATGTACTATATCGATACCAGTGACAAATTCTGTAACTGGATGTTCAACTTGTAATCTTGTGTTCATTTCTAAAAAATAGAATTCATCCCCATCTAATAAGAATTCTACAGTACCAGCACCCATGTATGTAACAGAAGCAGCTGCAGCAATGCCTGCAGCACCCATTCGATTCCGCAATCTTTCATCTAATGCATGTGATGGGCATTCTTCAATCACTTTTTGGTGTCGTCTTTGTAAACTACATTCACGTTCTCCTAAATGAATAATATTTCCATACCCATCTGCAAGAATTTGAATTTCAATATGTTTACATTTTGTAAGTAATTTTTCAACATATATACGCCCATCACCAAAAGCCGTCTGTGCTTCTCTTCGTGCAGATTCTATGGCTTCAGCTAATTCACTAGGGCGATTAACTACCCGCATTCCCTTTCCACCTCCACCAGCACTTGCTTTGATCAATAATGGAAACCCTAATTCGGGACTAACTTTAATTAATTCTTTGTGAATATCTTTTATGTCTGTGGAATAAACTTCATGACCTGGAACTAATGGAACACCTACTGTCTTCATTTTCTCTCTTGCAGACATCTTATCTCCCATTACTTCAATAGATTCAGGAGAAGGACCGATCCATACAATTCCTGCTTCCGTTACCGCTTTTGCAAACTCTGCAGATTCCGATAAGAAACCAAACCCTGGATGAATTGCTTGAGCACCAGTTTCTTTTGCAGCATTAATAATGGCATTAATATTTAGAAATGTTTCATGTAATGTTTCACCTTCAAGTAAATAATTCTGATCACATAAGTCTAATAGGGGGGAATTTTCATCGTTTAAAGTATAAATTGCCACTGTACTAAGTTCAAGTTCTTTACAAGCCCTGGCAATTCTACAAGCGACCTCGCCTCTATTTGCTATAAGTACACAACCGAATGGAAACTTTGCCATCTTCATCCAGTCAGGTGCTAGCATTATTATTCCTCATCTTTAATTTTCCAATCAGGATCTCGTCTTTCTATAAATGCCCCTAGTCCTTCTTGACCTTCTTTTCCACCACGCATTATACTTGTTGTTTTCAGTGTATAATCTCTTAATTCTTTCATATTTTCATTCCAATCATCAAATGTTTTACACAGAAATTTTGCTTGCTCAATAGCGGAAGGGGCACTTGTAAGTATTTGAGAAATAATCTTCTCACAATTTATTGATAAATCATTTTCATCCTTGGCAATTTCATCTATAAAACCAATTCTTAATGCTTCATCTGTATTTATTCTTGAACCTAACATGGCTAGTCTTCGAAATTGAGCACTACCTAATCTCTTGTATACATAAGGGCCAATTACAGCCGGAAGAATACCTAGTTTTATTTCACTCATAGCAATTTTAGAACCGTCCATTGCAATTACATGATCAAGGCATGCAACTAATCCTGCTCCTCCCCCTAATGCTACTCCTTTGATTAATCCAACAGTAAAGCATGGATTTGACCATATCCCATAAAATAACTCATCTAATCGCTTAGCATCTTTTTGATTTTCTTCTAAGGTGCATTCTCCACTATCTTTCATCCAATTTATATCAGCGCCAGCACAGAAATGCTTTCCATTCCCTTTCAAAATTATTATCCGTGGTAATATTTCTCCAGAGTCAGAAACCAATGAATTTGCTGTGGCTGCTGAATTATTAGCTGCCCAAGAGAAAATATTGATTAATTCCTGAATTAATTCAGGATTTAATGCATTAAAAACATCAACACGATTTAGTGAAATTTCTAATATACATTTGTTTAAATTAATCTCTAGTAGGTTACAAGTCGGTATTGATTCAATAAGTTTCATTATCTCACATCCTAAATATTCCATATTTTTCATTACTTTGTTTACTATTCAAACTAGAACTTATTGCAAGTCCTAATACATCCCTAGTTTGACGTGGATCTATGATTCCATCATCCCATAATCTTGCAGTTGAATAGTAAGGAGAACCCTCAGTGTCATATTTTTCTAAAATGGGGGCCTGAAAATCTTTTAATTCAGAATCAGAAAGGGCAGATTTACCTTCTCTTTCTAATTGGTCTGATTTTACGGTACTCAATACTCCTGCTGCTTGTGCTCCCCCCATTACTGAAATTCTGGCATTTGGCCACATGAATAAAAATCGAGGATCATATGCTCTACCACACATTCCATAATTTCCAGCACCATGACTTCCTCCAATTATAATTGTGAATTTTGGCACAGGAACACAAGATACAGCAGTAACTAATTTCGCACCATCTTTTGCAATTCCTCCAGATTCATATGCTTCTCCAACCATGAATCCTGTTATATTTTGGAGGAAAATTAGCGGAATTTTTCGTTGTCCACATAATTCTACAAAATGAGCACCTTTTAATGCAGATTCAGAAAATAAAACACCATTGTTTGCTATGATTCCTACTGGAAAGCCATGAATTCTTGCAAATCCACAAACTAACGTAGTTCCGTAACGTTCTTTGAATTCATGAAATTTAGATTCATCGACAATCCTTGCAATTATTTCATGAACATCATAGGGAATCCTATTGTCATCAGGAATAATTCCTAAGATTGAATCTGAGTCATATGCTGGTTCTTCAGAACTTTTAATATCTAATACCATTCTTTTTGAAGGTGCCAGATTTTCTACAATATCTCTAATGAGCTCTAATGCTTCTTCTTCATTTTCTGCAAAATGATCAGCAACTCCTGACTTTTCTGTATGTACTTTTGCCCCCCCTAGTGCTTCTGCAGTAACAATTTCTCCTGTTGCGGCCTTTACTAATGGCGGTCCTGCTAGAAATATTGTTCCGTTCCCCTTTACAATTACACTTTCATCAGACATGGCTGGGACATAAGCCCCACCTGCAGTACATGAACCAAGTACTGCAGCAATTTGAGGAATGTCCTTCCCACTCATTCTAGCTTGATTGAAGAAAATTCTACCAAAATGTTCCTTGTCTGGAAACACATCATCTTGCATTGGTAAAAAAGCACCTCCAGAGTCTACTAAATAGATACACGGAAGATTGTTTTGTTCAGCAATAGTTTGGGCCCGAATATGTTTTTTCACAGTCATAGGATAATATGAACCGCCTTTTATTGTAGCATCATTTGCCACAAACATACAATGTCTGCCATGTACCATACCTATTCCAGTTACTATACCCGCACTGTGTGCTTTTTTGTCATATAATTCATATGCTGCTAATGAGGATAATTCAAGAAAAGCAGTACCAGAATCAATTATTTTATCAATTCTTTCTCTAGCCAATAACTTATTTCTACTTCGATGCCTTTCTTCATATTTGCCCCCCCCTCCAAGTCTAGATTCAGTTAATTTTTCTTCTAATTGTTTAACTAAGTCCATATTAAAATTATAATATTTTGAATAGGCAGAATCGCCGATATTAACCCCCGACTCGAGACGTTGCATCTTATCCCCAGTACGCCAGACGCGGTTCAGCCCTTCAAATCAACGCAGATAATAGTCGTATAATGGCCATCAGACCCCGAGAACATTTCTACCGAGGTTACGAAGTCCAGGCGCAAGTCCAACCGTAAGTAAGGCTAAAACAATCAATAACCTCAAATGTTTTTGATTGGATTCTACTCGTGTTTTTGAAAACACAAAAATCAATAAAGCAGTTAGTATAATTTTCACAACCAAAAAAAGCCAAGCACCTTCTCCTTCAATAAGAGTTGAACCAAATTCCATAATTTTTGTTCCAAGGACATGTTTTTCTTTATAATTGCCAAAATCAACTCCAATCCATGTTGCTAATCCATCGCACAATTGTCCAAAAGTGAATGCTAACGTAAGAGGAGATGCAACCATTGCTCTACTCATTAAACCTTCAATTTCATCTTTTTCTGGACCTTTATGTTCTTCCCATTGAGATGCAGTCCATTCTTCACCAAGAACTCCAGGTTCTAATCCTCGATTTTCTAATTCAATTTGTGCATTAATTCCGAATTTATATAGGTATATGACCACGAGAAGGGGTATTCCTAATGATATGATAATCGGCCAAAATTCTTGAGAACTATAATTGCCCCATGGCTCTACAACAAATTGTAACCAAAACCCGAAAGTGAGAATACAAAATGTGTTTCCAGTAGAGAATAACATTCTTTCTAGGGGTGACCATGAGAGGTTTGGTATTGCAGGAGATAACCACGCTACCACAATTGAAAGAATTACCGTAATGGGAATTGAAAACCAAGATAACCCTCTATGTTGTTCAAGAGATGGTTCAAAGATGATTAAATAAAACAATAAAAACATAAATATTGTACAAAATCTAATACGGTTCAACATTTGATCAAATATTTCATTATTATTTACTTCTTGTAAATCCCTAGTAACAAAATAACCAATCACGCCCGCCATAATAAGCCATATTGCCAAATGAAAATGAATCAAGGGTGAAATGAATAATTTATCTGTTCCATCTATGAAAAATTCAGAGTCTTCTAACACTCTTATTGCCGCAGCAAGAATCACCCATGGAATCAATGCAATTATTGTATCTGCTCGGGCAGGTAATTCATAAACTCTAAAAACCCCAGATAAAGCAATTACAAATGCAAATAATAATACTGCAAATAGTGCAGTATTTTGTGTATTGTAGGGTGAATCGCCTTGTGTAGCATCACTTATTACAGGCTCCCAGATATTAGGATTAACAAACCCCTCCCAAATTATTTCAGGTAATATTAAACTTCCCAACCCTAAAACTATTATCGTTAAGAAAATAAAAATAAATGCACTTAATTCAAAACCATTAAAATTTAAAATTTTAAATTTATTATTGATTTTCATGGAATCAATCTCTTTTATTCAGGAATAGTTCATTCCTCTTCTTCAGAAATTGCACGAGGTTCATGAACTTCAGTAAAGGTAACTTTCTCTGCACCAACACCATCCCTAAGTGAACCTACAAGTTTGAATTTTAGCATAGAAGAATTTGGATCATACAACATTTCCTGAGGCAATTCTACTGTGACATCATTTCCTTTGAACTTAATTGAAAATTCTTTGTGTCCTGTTTGACTTTCTAAAATGGCATTTGCTTTTTCTTTTTTGCCTTTTATTACTTCTATAATTTTATAATTATATTTTAATGTCTGACCTGCTAATGGGTGATTGTAATCTACTCTTGCTCTTCCTGCAGCAACATATTTTAGAATACCATTTCTCCCATTAATTTCTACACTTGCACCAATGGCAAGAGATTCAGGATCCCTAACAAACCTCATCATTTTTTCCATTCCATATGTTTCAACGTCCTCGCTTTTACGTTCACCATATGCTTTTTCTGGAGGTATTTCCAATACTATATCCTTATTTGCTTTAGCTTCTAGTAGGCTTTCTTCAAATCCTTCAATTATTTGTCCAGCACCAACAACAATTGTCATTGGAGAATAGCTTTGTCCTTCTTTGTGAATATCATTTTCTTTTGCTGTTTCTTCACGCGTAGTTTCAATCAATGCATCATTCTCTGCATTAAATAAGTCATAGTCAATTTTCACTATAGTTCCTTCTTCCATGTTATACACCACTTGGTTGACAGCCCGCCGACTTAATCCCCCTTTATGAGTGAAGCGGGTCATTCATTCTTGAACCAACCCAGATAAGTGCTATGGAACCAAGTAACGTTAGTATCCATCCAATCCATACTAAATGACTACCCGGAAGGTCATATATGGTTACGCGAATTTGTTTCAAATCATCTAATTCACCGTTTTGCATATTTTCCATTGCCTGAGATTGACTGAGATCAAAGATTACAACTATATCTCCATGTAATTTAACAGCCCGATCTACTTCACTCCTGGGGAATGTTTCAAATGGCATATCGAAACGAAGGACTCCCGGTTCGACCTTAGTGCTACTTTTACCGTCACTAATATTTATGACTGTGCCGATATATCCATCTCCTACATCAAATCTATCTTTAAACTCCTCATCTGTTTTTTTAAGTATTACCACATCTTCAAATGTATACTCAAAAGATCCATATGTAGTTGCTTGATTTCTTACTAAGGTAACTTGATGGCTTAAATCTCCCCTGTCGATAGAAGTAGTTGCAAATAGATGACCAATTATCAATAAAACAATACCCAAATGAATTATATGGGCGGCAATAATTTTCAGTGATATAGATTTATTTTTTCTTTTTGGAATACTTTTTATTGCCGAATATATTATTGAGATTAATGCAGGAATTGCCATTAATGCCATTGGCATTAGCAACCATACAATATGTCCTCTAATGATAGGGCCTCCCAGATAATTCCCCGAATCATTTGGCAGTTTATCTCCAAGTAACCATGCGAAAATAAGTGAGATGATTGATATAAATATAATTAATGCAATTAAATTTTTATTATCCATTTTATTTTGTAATCCATATGCAGTTAAACTACATAGGACAAGTAATAATATCGGTGCTCCAAATAATTCATGCGCTTCAAATCTTACCCCATCTATACTGCTTAGTAATATGATCCAAGTAAGTAGTAAATACCCCGAAGAAACAACTATCGGACTCCAATATATTAGAGAATTTAGTTTTAATTTTTTATCTTCTTCGCTTTGGTTCATAATGACCCAAGGAATTGAAAGTAATAAGATCCCAATTCCTGCTTCTTTTACATCAATTAAGTTTGACCACGAGCTGAATAATAATGTAAATATCGCTCCGATTATCCAAGGCCATCCATTTTCTAAGTTACGATTACTTATTGAAAATAAAACACACACAATCAATAGACTCCCTAGGATAATGTCTCCAATCCATATCATTAATGCCAAAACACCTAAAATCATCATAATTCGTAATGGATTTTCTTTTTTCATAAACTGCTTTTCAACTAATAATTGTGTAAATATTTGTTTATGCAAAATCATTGGAATTATTATTGGTAAAATTCCACAAATAAAGAGGGGGATGCCGATTGGGATCTTATCCCATATGTCAGACCCATAAACTCCTAAAAATACTAATGTTGGTCCAACTAATGAAATTAGATATATCCCCAAATATATTTTTCCATCTGCCCGTTTATAATCTTCAAATATTTCCGAAAATTTCTGATTTAAAACACAACCAGCATAGGTTCCAAATATCGCAGTTAGAATTAAAAGATAGGTCATAATTTCAATTCCTGCTATGTCATCTGCCTTTAGGATTAATATCCGTTCCCACACATTTGTATTACCTAGTGTATCAGAATCAACAACAAATGAATGTACACTTCCAGCCCAAACCCCTCCTGCACGAGTAACTAATGTTGCTAATAAAGAAAACCAAACAGGACTTAAACCTGCAAGAATAATCCATTCCTGAGAGAGTTTATTTTTACGTAATCTAAGATGTAACAACATTATAACAGAAATCCAGGGTAATAATGATGCAGTTTCAACAGGATCCCATGCCCAATATCCACCCCAATCTAATACCGTATATGCCCAAAAACCACCTAATCCAATGCCAAAAGCACCAATGCCAAATGATATTGTTGCAGGAAGGCGTATTTCATCAAGGAATTCATTAGAACTCCATGAGCTGTAATCTTTGACCATATGAGATATTGTTATGCAACCTATCCACACACAAGAGGAATAAAATGCAAAGATAAGGGGGGGATGTATCACCATTAAATTAGTTTGTAATAGGGGATTTAGGCCAGCAGATATAATTAAAGTATTTTCAGGAGTTAATCTAAAGGGATCTAGAGAGATTGCAATTAAGAGCAAACATAGAATGAAGCAATCTAATATTTTCGTACTTAATTTCCATGAATCATTGTTTTTTGGAAATAATTCATTATTCAATGAAATTATTGAACAACAAGCTGCCCATAATAGTAGGGGGCCTTCCCTGGCAGCCCATACAGCACTAATCCTAAACCTCAGCGGAAGATCTTCTGAACCGTGAGTTGCAACATATAGATAGTTTTCATCATTAATAATAAATAGATAGCATAATGATAAAAAGGGAATTATTGGCATTATTGAATTTGTTAATTTTAAAAAACGTTTCAGGGATGGTTGTACAATATAATTTTCTAAATTAAATATTTTTATAATTATACAAAAAATAGAGATTGGAAGAATGAATTGAAACATTAACTCACCATCCATAGAATTTAGCACGACTATATCCAAAAGACAACAATACCGAAATAACCTTTTTTCTCATTAGACTAGGTTTTTTAATTAATATTTTAAGTACTACGCCAATTTTTGTGAAAATAGACATGCCATTCATTTCATCGGGCATGCATGATGCCATTATTGCTAATTCTTCATCTGTTAAATCGTATAATGCATTTTTACCTTTCAAAATTTTGTGGTAAGGTGGAAATTCTGCTTTCCATAGTTTTTCATATTCAATTAATCTTAATTTTGAAAATTTCCCCTCTGCTATTGCTTTTTCAGCAACTTCAGCAGCAAACTTCCCAGATTTCATTGCTAGATGAGATCCCCCCTCAAAAAGAGGAGATGTAAATCCCGCTGCATCCCCAATCAGGATAAGTCCATCATCAATTGTATTATTTCTGGGGCCACTTATGGGGATAGTCCCTCCAAATGGTTTTATTTTAGTTCCTGGCTTTCTCCAAGAGGGGTCAACTTTTTCATTTTCGTGAAGGTATGTATCGTTAATAAAAGAATCAAGGAATTTGATTGCCCCTCTCTTTTCAGTAGTCACAAGGCCCACATTTGCTCGACCTTTATTTTTGGGAATCATCCACACATACCCGTGCGGTGCATATTTTGGCCAAATGTAAAAATCTAAGTATCCATCATTTTCCACTTCCACCATTTCATACTGAAAGCCAGCAATAACTTCAATTTGATCAGTATTTCCTAAAATTTTAGATGAAACCCCTGCAACACCACTTGCATCAATAATGAGTTTTGTATTTAGAGGGAATAATGCACCCTCTCCAGTAATTTCCCAATTAGAAAATTGATTTCCCAATTTAAATATTTTTTCCATATTTTTGACTTTATGTGAATGATGGAATACAGCGCCTTCCTTTACAGCTTCATCAATTAACCATTGCTCAAAAAGATGTTTTTCTAATACGTACCCTGGCTCGGTTAATGTTTTTTCGACATTATTTGGGAACAATACTCTTATGCCTTTCACATGTAATGAGATTACTTCTTCTGGTAAGTCCAGTTCTAGATTTTGCACTGCGACTTCTGACAAACACTCCCCACAATGTACGGGAGTGCCAATTTCTGAGTGTTCTTCTAGAATTAATGTTCGTAAACCAGATCTTGCACAGTGCAAGGCTGCTGAGCCCCCCCCTGGGCCAGCCCCAATCACAATTACATCCCACTCTGCTTCTCCCATTGAATTAACAAATCATGACCGGTCTTATCAATCCAATGTTTGTTAATGCATGGGTTCAATAGAGGGAAGTATGCTTGCGAAACGAGGACAACCCATGGATTCAACACCCCCACTTGCCGTGATTACAGGAGGTGGCCGGGGAATTGGAAGAGGCATCTCAATCAGGTTAGCTTCAGAAGGATACAGAGTATTGTTAACATACAATTCAGATAGTTTTTCTGCTGAAGAAACTGTAGATTTAATAAGATCAAAAGACATAGATGCAGTAGCTCTTAAAATTGATTGCAGTATCTCTTCTGAGATATTATTATTGTCGGAACATCCTTGGTGTCAAGGCGGAATTGATGTATTAATTTTAAATCATGGAACATACGAAAGAGTTCAAGCATCAAAACTTACCAATGCAGGTTTAAGAAAATCAATGGAAATAAATTTCTTTGGGGCATTTGGAGTTTGGGATTCTGTAAAAGAGCAACTTAATGAGTATGCAAGGATAGTTGCCATAGGTTCCCAACTTGGAATTAAAGGGTCGCCACATGGCGCGGATTATTCCGCCAGTAAAGCAGCATTACATGCATGGGCCAGGAGTTTAGCACAAGATTTAGGGCCATCTGGAAAAAGAGTAAATATTGTGGCTCCTGGATATGTAGATACTGCGATATTGGCAGGAGATTCAGATGAAAAAAGAAAGCAAAGAGAATTAGAAGTGCCATTACAAAGAATCGGAACCCCTTCTGAAATAGCAGGAGTAGTTGCATTTCTTTGTAGTACAGATTCTCAATATATCACTGGGGCAGTAATCCACGTTAACGGGGGATTGTTTTTACCTTGAGGTGATTAACTGAATAATGATCCATTCGATTTATCCAAGGCTCTTGAGGGCGCATCTAAACAGGTGTTGGACCCAAATGTATCTTGTTTCACATTAGAAACAGATTTATTACCTGCTGGAGACCAAAAAAAGGCAATTGAAGAATTAATTATTCAATTAGAAAATAATCAAGACCGATGTATATTACTAGGCGTCACTGGAAGTGGAAAAACTTTTGCCATGGCCCAAATAATTGAACATATGAATCTTCCAACTTTGGTAATGAGTCATAATAAAACATTAGCTCGTCAATTACATCAAGAATTTTCAGGCTTATTTCCTAATAATGCAGTAGAATATTTCGTTTCTCATTATGATTATTATCAGCCTGAAGCATATCTTCCAAAGCGAGATCTTTATATCGACAAAGAATTATCAATAAATGAAAGAATTGATCAAGAACGTTTTGCTACAGTAGCTAGTTTAGTTTCTCGTCCAGACGTAGTTGTTGTTAGTTCAGTATCTTGTATTTATGGTTTGAATGCCCCAGAAACATTTCTAAAACACCATTGTAGGATATTTGTAGGGCAAGAAATTGAAGTAATTGATTTAATTAAGGAATTAGTAAATCTACAATATACGCGTTCAAATACAGATTTAGGGAGAGGACAGTTTAGAGTAAGAGGAGAAGTTCTTGATATTTGGATGCCAAGTAGAGATGATCCATTAAGAATTAAATTTGATTTTGAGGGAGTGTTAAGTATTCAGTTATGTGACTCAGTATCTTGGGAAATTTATGATAATCTAGATGAGGCATGGATACACCCAAAAGAGTTCTTTATGACAAGTCCAGAAAGATTTGAACAAGCCTTGGAAACTATTGAATTAGAACTTAAAGATACCATAAATAATTTCAGAGATAATGGGCTCGATGTCGAGGCCCAAAGATTAGAGCAACGCACAAAATACGATTTAGAGATGCTTAGGGAAATAGGTCATTGTTCTGGTGTTGAAAATTATTCATTGCATTTTGATGGTAGGAAAAACGGAGATAGGCCATATTGCCTTCTTGATTTTTTTTCTGCATGTGCTAAACAATTCCATGGAGACGAAAGTAAATATTTAGTTATGATGGATGAGAGTCATGTTACTTTACCCCAAGTTGGCGGAATGTATTTTGGAGATAGAAGTAGAAAATTAAATTTGATTGAGCATGGATTTAGACTTCCTAGTGCAGCAGACAATAGACCCTTAACAATTTCAGAATTTCAGAAACTAGTTCCACAGATGCTTTATGTTTCAGCAACACCAGGAGAAAGGGAATTAAGGCACCTTTGTGAGATTACTAATCAAGAGGTGCCATTAAGTTTAATGCATGCAAAAGGAGGAGGAGGAGTAAATATTCCCGAATTAAAGGCTAAAGATCCCGAGGCAAAAAGTATGTTCGAAATATTACAAAATATTTCAGGTATACCCCGGATGGAAATACGCCCTACAGGACTTTTAGATCCAGCGATAGAGGTTAGAGGTACCGAGGGACAAATTCAGGATTTAATCTCTGAGATAAATAATTGCATAGAACGTAGTGAACGAGTACTAGTCACAGTTCTTACAATAAAATTTGCAGAAGAGGTATCAGGATATTTACAAAGAATGGGAATAAAGTCTCATTATTTACATAGTGAAATTGATACACTTGAACGTACTGAAATTATTAAACATTTAAGGCATGGAAATATTGATGTTATTGTTGGGATAAATTTATTGAGGGAAGGATTAGATATTCCAGAAGTAGGATTAGTGGCTATTTTTGATGCGGATAAACAGGGTTTTTTACGTAATGAAAGAAGTTTATTGCAAACAATCGGGAGAGCATCTAGAAATGAATTTGGGAGAGTTTTGATGTATGCAGATATATTTTCATCTTCAATGAAAGCAGCAATTCATCAAACAGTTGAACGAAGAGAAAGGCAGAATAATTATAATTTAGAGAATAATATTATACCCAAAACAATTCAAAAACAATTACCTGTACTCGATGGAGATGCTCAAGATGTACTTACGGGGACTGTACAGGGTTCTGCAAAAGGAAGACGTAAACTTGTGGGCAGAAAAGGAGGGAATTCACAATCAGATTTAATCAACAAATTCAAACTAGGTGCTGGTAAATTTGCTAGTACAGCAGATAATAATGAAAATAATGACAAAATCATCGACAATTTAACCTCATCTATTGATGCTGTGAGAAATGAAATGGAAATTGCAGCATCAGAATTAGAATTTGAAAAGGCAGCATATCTTCGAGATCGATTATTAGAATTAGAATCTATGAGGGATTAAATTGAAATCAAAAGTCACAACATTATTGAATGATATTACTAATTCAGGTGTTGATGTTTGCTTAATTTCAAAATATTGGGATGAAGGCCAATTAATGGAACTTTATGAGATGGGATATAGGAAATTTGGAGAAAATAGGGTCAATGTATTAGTTGAGAGAGCTATGAAATTACCAAGCGATATAGAATGGCATTTTGTAGGTAATTTACAGAGTAGGGATTTAGGGAAAATTTGTAAACATGCCTCACTCATTCAATCCTTTGACAGACCGGATTTGTTGGAAAAATTATCACATTATCCCGAAATTGAAATTTTAATACAAATTAATTTGACAGATGATAAGAATCGTAATGGTATTAATCCAAATGACTTAGGTATTGTAATTGAAAACATAAATTCTTTTGGAATTAAATGTAAAGGTTTTATGATTCATCCACCCATAGGGTTTTCAGATGATATCAAACAAGATTTTTTTAATCAAATGAATAAAATTTATTCTCAATATCCACATTATTCAATACTTTCTATGGGTACTTCAAACGATTATGAATTAGCCAATGGATGTGGAGCCACCTTGAATCGCTTAGGACGACTATTATTTGATTAATTAATATATTCTCAGGGAATACATGAGTATATATCTTCTAGTTTTTCGCCAATAATTATGGAAGGTGCAACGGACCCAAAGTCCTTGGAAACTCGTTTTTTCTTCCGTATGGGATTATTCATTAATGATTATTCTAAATTAATCGTAGTTATTGGATTAATTTCTTGTATCTTGATGACAAGTTTAACTGCCCTAGGGGCTGATTGGGCAGAAGGATTTGGCGAAGATGATGTGGAATCTGTAAACGCTGGGCGTATACTTTCTGAGAGGTTTTCTACAGATAGTAATGAAAGTGGCAAAGATTTTCGTTATCTTGTTTTTCATCCCACATATAATGATAGTAATTTATTGTGGCAATCTGAAGTTAAAGAAGCGCTTGCTGATTTTGAAAACCATCCAGAAGTTAATATAATTTATTCATGGGAAGTTGAAGAGGTAAGTCGCGAAAAATATGTCTTTGATGATGAAAATGGATTTTATGCAATTAATGAGATTACATTTACTCTAGAGAGAAAAGAAGCAAAGAGTATTCTAGATGAATTACATGAAACGATTATAATTGATGATAGTTTTAGTGATTGGGTTACAGATGGAATTTCCATTGATTGGAAGTTTGACTATCTTATCAAAAAAGATCTAATTAAAGCTGAATTAGTCGCAATACCGCTTTCAATCCTTATTCTTGGGATGATATTTGGTTCTGTAATGGCAGCTTTACTTCCAGTAGGCATAGGTGCCGGTACCGTCTTAGCCGCTATTGGCATGACAATTTGGTTGTCTAATGTTACCGATGTAACGGTATATGCAACTAACATAATATCTCTAATTGGAATTGGAGTTTCAATAGATTATTCATTATTCCTTGTTAATAGATTTAGAGAAGAATTAGAAAGAGGGCATGATGTAAGAATAGCAACAGCTATGACTTGTGCTACTGCAGGAAAAGCAATATTTTTCTCAGGAATTACAGTTGCTATTGGTCTAATGGGCATGCTCTTTTTTACTAACACTTCATTACCTTCATTAGGAATTGGTGGTACAATTTCAGTTTCTATTGCAATGGTTTATTCTACCATTGTACTTCCTGCTGTGATGGCAATTTTAGGCCATCGCGTAAATAAATTTAAAATCCCATATTCTTTTGATATGAGTGCTAAAGATGATGGGATTTGGGCTTCGATAGCCAAACGAGTTATGGATCGCCCCTGGGCTGTATTAATTCCAACACTTATTCTGTTGATTGGAGCAGGACTTCCGTTTGCTTATGCAGAATTTTCTTTATCTTCTTGGAAAGCTTTACCTCCAGATGATAGTTCAAGACAAGGGATGGAACTCATTGATGAAAAATGGCCAGATCAAGCAGCAAACTCAATCTATATTGTTATTGAAACAGATGGGGTAGACCCACTTTCAGAAGAGAATCTTCGAACACAGCATGCTTACCTTTTGGAATTATTAAATGATTCAAGGGTGAATGGAGGTATCGGAGTCGGTCTCCCCTCTCCTTCAATGTTAGTCGATGATGTGATTCAGTTCTGGACTACTCCAGATGAATTTTTATCTCTTGAACAATTTGCGAAAAGAGAGAATTTAAGAAATATTTTCGTTGGAGATAATGCAACTATGATTTCATTACAATTGAAAGGCGTTCAAACTAGCGTAGAATCTAGGGAGATGGTAGAGCAAATTCGAAATGATAAGGACGATTTCCTTTTAGATTTTAGTGGAGAAAATGATAGATTACTTGTTGCAGGTTTTGCTGCTTATAATGCAGATAATCTCAAGGCAATTTCAGATAACCTTCCGAGAGCTTTAGCCTTTATTTTAATTGCAACATCTTTTTTGATATTCATACAAGTTAGATCAATTGTAATACCAATTAAAGCAGTTGCAATGAATATTCTCTCAATTTCTGCATCATTTGGAATGCTAGTATGGGTTTTTCAATGGGGATATGGTTCTGAGTTACTGAACTTTACTCCCCAGCCGATTGATTCTGGCAATCCCGTCATTATGTTTTGTATTGTATTTGGCTTGTCTATGGATTATGAAGTATTGATGTTGTCAAGAATTCATGAAGAATGGGAGAGGACAGGAGATAACACGTTGGCTGTTGCAAATGGTCTACAAAAAACAGGAGGACTAATCACAGGAGCAGCAGCAATTATGGTTGTTGTGTTTAGTGCCTTTGGACTATCATCCGTTATAATTCTCAAACAGATTGGGTTAGGGTTAGCACTGGCTATTCTAATCGATGCAACCTTGGTTCGTGCCCTAGTCGTACCTTCTACGATGCGTTTAATGGGTAAATGGAATTGGTGGGCCCCCTCGTGGTTAAGTTCTAATGACGAACAAGAATAATTAATTTTCAATCATTTGAATATGACCAAATTTTTGTAGTAATTATTGCCATAATTACAATTTTAAAAGCATCCCAGAGTAGGAACGGTTCGACACCCCATTCGTATGCTTGTACCAATCCGACATCATATGATTTTGCAAGCCACAACGTTCCGAAAAAATATACTGGAAGCATTGCCACTAACCAGCAAACTAATTGTGCATTAATTTCAGTAATTCCCGCTTTTCTTGATCTATCAAGGCCTTCTGCAACAATAGCAGAAGCCAAAGGAAATGCCAGAAGATAACCCCCTGACGCAATTAATGTACCTTCTGAAAAAAGGATATCTTTTCCTTCTGCGAAGACTGGAGCACCGAGCCCACCCACTAATAGATACAAACATCCAGATACAAATGCATCATTACGGCGTAAAAACACTCCTGTGGCTAAAACTGCAAATGTTTGAAAAGTGTAAGGGACGGGAGTCCATGAAACTAAAAAAGTAATTTGTGCACAAATTGCTGTGAAACCAGTAAAGAAAAATACTGTAATTATTCGTTCATATATGCTTGCATTATTTGCTGAAAAACCAAGATGCCATTTATTTGGTTTGTTCCATTCTACTTGATTGAACATGAAGTCTGCTAATTTAGGAGGATTAAAGGTATTTGGCAGGAAATATTATTATTAGCAACATCCTTTTTCTCGCATAGGAGAACTGACAAAAACAACTTTATCGACATTTGGAGTATTTTGAAGTTGTTCCATGACCATGCGATATTCTGCTGCAGTACCAAATGCTTGCATAGTATCTACACATGTATGACTATGTTTTAGACAACTGTGATTATATGAACTAATCTTTAGTTTATTGGAATGTCTTACATTGAGTAATTTCTGTTCAATACCATGCTGATAATAGATTATTATGAGGCCTTCTACTTCTTCATCATCTTTCATCTCTTCTAATGACCCTCTTTGTTGTAGATCTGCAAAATATAAAGAAGCATCACGTATGAAACGACTCCTATTTTTATATCCAGATTTGGCAATTAGATTATCTAAGTCATCAGCAAATTGTCTATCAGTACTGAAAGATACTACACGGCTCATGAAAGTACGATAATGTCATAATTAATAATAATTTCCATAATAATAATTAATAACATTTTTTAAATATGTAATAATAAAGCGCCACTTATGTCGGCCTCAGTGTATTTATATGCAGTAGCAGCACTACTAATAGCCCTAATATGTGGTTTTTTACCACTTTTCATGGGTATTAAAGAAAATAAAGAGAGATTAAAACAGTTGACAGGAATTGCGGCTGGAATAATACTTGCTTCTGCAATGCTAGTTGTTATACCCGAAGGGTACGAATTGGCAACAACAGATGAGCATAGCTTAGATGATGCTTTGATAGGAAATGTAGCTTTGGTAATTCTCGAAGTTGATCATGGACATATCACTGCAGAATTAGGTATTGAAGAGATAGAAAAACTAATCGGTCATGGTAATCACGAAGAAGAAAATGTGCATGGGCAAGAATCAAACGATAGTTTGTCAGGAAATATTGCTCATGTTATTGAAGAAGTTGAATCTGGAGAGATAAATGCATCCATTGGAATTGAAGAGATTGAAGTATTTATTTCATCCTACCCGCATGAAGAGGAACATGAAGAGCACACAAGTGGACTTTTGTTGGGTGGGGCGATTTTAGCAGGCTTCTTACTAATGTTTATCTTGGAAGGTTCAGGTATAGGGCATTCAGTTCATGAAGAGCATCATGATCATGATCAAAGTCACGGTCATGGACATATTCATCATACCGCTTCAGGTGGACTATTGGTACTTGGACTTACAATGCATGCAGCTACTGATGGATTAGCAGTTGGTGCAGCGGCGGCAACAGGTGACCTTGCAGTGACAGCAACAGTTTTACTTGCTGTTTTGATTCATAAAGGGCCTGCTGCTTTTAGTCTTGGAATATTTTCTACACATGAAAGAGTTAATCGCAAGGATTCTTTCCGAGACATTATTATATTTTCATTAGCCACACCGATTATGATTCTTATAGCTAATTATACGCTTTCAGGTCTTGAGACACATCTAATTGGTCTTGCAATGCTATTCTCTGCAGGAACATTCCTATATGTTGCCACGGTTGATACCTTACCAGATATTCATAATCCTGAAACAGGTAGAAAAGCATTAATGTATGTATTAATGGGTGTCATAATCTTGACAGTAGGGTTATTTACCTTTGATTTATTAGGGCTTGGTCATGCACATTAATTGAATAATGCTGCACCTAATAAGGGTAAAAGTAAACTCGCATCTCCTTCAACACAGATATTTGGTGCTTCAGGACGCATTTTACCCCAAGAAATAGCTTCTCGTAGTCTTGCACCAGAAAGAGAACCATCATATTCTGGTGCAGTTGTTATGTACACAGCATTATCAAGCCCTCCTCTGTATTGATTCCACCAGATTACATGATGTTTGGATATACCTCCACCAATCATTAATGCATTACTAGTCTCTGCAACCCAAGTAATATCTGACATTAGTTGTTCATCTGCTAATATATCAATCCAAAAATCAGAATACTTTTGCCTAAACATAAATAATTGTGCACCTATACTCCCATCAGTTATTCCGGGAATTACAACGGGAATTTCATGTTCCGCTGCCCAGAATAGAATAGAATTTTCATCACAAACCCTACGTCCTAATTCCCAACATAATTGTACAGTTCCAAAGCCCTTCCATAAATCGGTTCCAGTAAGGCCTGTTTTCTCCATTCTCTCTTTACGAATCTCTTCTAAAGCAGGCATAACTATAGTTTCGATTATTTCTCCATAAGATGAATTAGGAACTATTACATTTCCAAGACGATTTAGTCCAACTTCGCCTAATTCAATATCATCTAATTCAAATTCACCATGTAAATAATCTTTATGAGTTCTTGCAATATCGTGATCTAATGTACCACATGTTGTTGATACAACATTGAACTTTTTTTGTTTTAATGCCTCAACAAAAAATCCTCGAGTCCCTGTAGCACAAAGGCATGCAGGAAAAGAAATCCAATTCAGACACTTCTTTGAATCAAATTTCGATTCTTCTAATTGATTAAATTGTAATTCTAATAACTCTCTAGCGCGTGCAAGTTTTGTTGCTGTAAATCCTCCAGCGTTTGACATAGAATTTATTAATTCAGTTACTGATTTTGTTTTTCCAAATATGTAATCCTTTACAGGTTCATCAAAGTCATCTGGATTAATCGCCATGAATAGCCGACAGGGGCTTAACTCATAGTCTTCTTGACAACTTAGGGCATTATTCTTGCTCAGAATGTTTTTTTAATCTTGGCCCAAGTAATGTAGGTAATAATATCAATGATGATACCAAAGCCATTGAAATTGCAATAGCAAATGCCATCCCCATTAATTTTAATGGTTCTAATGAAGATAGTAATAGTACTGAAAATCCACCTGCAGTTGTTAAAGCGGCAGCACCCATTGCTCTTCCAGTTGTACTAATTGTTTTACTAGTCCATTCGGCCACAGTTCCATTTGGGTTAAGTTCTGCTTCTTCTTGCATTCTTGTCCCAAAGTGTACAGAATAATCTACGCCTAATCCAAGAGTTAATGCCCCGATTGTTACAACTTGTGCATTCAATAGGAAACCAAGAAGTCCAAGCATTCCATAAACCCAACAAACTACAATAAAAAGGGGTAAAGCCATAATAATCCCCCGAATTGGATCTTTATTATCAAATATATTAATTACAATTAACATAATCAAAATTATTACAGAAACTATGGCTGTTGATATTATTGAATTAGTTGATATTTCTTCAGTAATCATTCCAAGAATCAAATCATCACCTGTAAATGCATATGTATAATTCTCATTAGGAAGTTCATTTGCTGCTTTATTTAATGATTTTTCGATTTCTACCGAAGCTTCCCAATCTAATATTGCAGCTTGGAATCTGATTACCATTTGTTTTTGATTATTACTTAGGTATGGAGATGCTAATTCTGTACCTTCTTCTGTTTCTAAAATCCAAGAACTTAAATCCTCAAATGCACTTTCTTCTTTTGCTTCTATACGGGATAATAATTCGGAAAAAGTTGAATTCTTCGCATTAATGGAATATCTTGTTAATTCGGTCCAAAGACTTGTAATGCCATCACTAATGTTCTCATTATTAGATAACATTTCCATTGCATCCTTATAGGCATCTAGCCCATCTGAAGTTAATACCAACGACTCATCATTTGAATCAATAATAAAATAAATCGGACTTGGGCTTGAAGCAAATTGGTCGTTTAGAGTAATGAAAGCCTTTACGACGCCCTCTTCATCCTCAACAAGTTGATCACGGGTATCAAAACCTGGTTTGAGTAAAGTCATACCCCAAAGCATAGGAATTGTCATTAATATTACAATAATCCATACGATGTGTGATTTTTTATCCACTATGTGGCCAACTTTCTTAGAAAAATTACTTTCTTCAATAGATTGTATATTTGAAATGGGAAAAACCTTTCTTGATAATATTGTTTTAGATTTAGGCGGAATTAAAGTTAATAGTGCAGGTAAAACTGTAATAGATGAAAGGTATACCAAGAATAATCCTATTGCGATTGTACTTCCGAAATCTCGTAAGAATTTTTGATTACTAATGTTGAATGACATAAATCCTACAACATCAGTCGTAATTGCAATAATTAATGCCGCTGAAGTTAATAGCGCACCATTTAAGATTGCTCTTTCTCTATCAGATTTTTTCATAACAGAAAGCGGTTGTGAATATTCATCAATTTGTAATTTTCTAGCTTCATGAATCGCCTCTTCTCGATATCTTGCTACAACATGTAACCCGTAATCAACTCCTATTGCAAGTACAAGAACAGGAATAGAAAACATTGCTGGATTAAAGGTGACTTTGAATAAGAACGAAGCAACTCCAAAAGTTATTGGAATTGTCAGTGCAGTACTGATTAACACAATTAGCGTTTCACGAATAGAACGAAACCTAGTCCACAAGATTATGCCAAGTAATAATAACGCCAAACTTGTAAGCATTGGACTTTCTTTACTTGATGCACTGGCTGAAGCTTCCGTAAATCTATTAAAACTAAACATTGTAATTTTTGTTTCCTCATTTAGTGAGAGCGTATTTGTAATATTATCTTCTAAATTTTTAGTAATTTCTACTATTAATTCAGTATCTAAATTAGTAGTTGCAATAGCCAAATTAACAACCCCTATACTCGCTAATGAAACACGTTGAGAATGTTCAATTTCCAAACCGTTCTCATCATATGTAGGAATTGAACCCAAGATTCCACCAGAAAAATCTATGTCTTGAATTACAGTTAGTATATTTAATTTAATTCTTATATTCAAAGAGACATTATTTATCCATTTTTGTCCAATATTAGAATCATTTGAATAATTCCCTACTTGAAGGTTAATGGATGATAAATAGTCATCAAAATCAGAAATTAGTTGTAATGAATTTTCTTCATAAATAAGAGAATCAATCCAGTTAACATCTTCAATTACCCATGAATTCAATGTTTCATATGAGATTTCAGGAGGTAAAGGTATAGAGTTCGCTATAGCAATAGAACTATTCAAAGCCTCATTGATTTCAGAATCAGTTCCCTGTTGTAATGTAGTTACAAAATAATCGAAAGAAGACTGTGTTTCATTTATCCATCCTGAGGTAGCTTCAGGAAATACCACAGTAGAATAGATCATTGCTAAACTAGCAGGTCCCGCAACAGCTTGTCCACCAAAAATTGGTTCTTGATAGTTTAATGAGGAATTATCCATGATCATAATTGCTTCTACTTTTGCTAATTTTTCCCAATTCGAAGGATTATTTAATCCTCCATCCTCTAAAGGAGTTAATGCACGTAGTAAATCAAGTTCTTGCTCATTATATTCTTCGTCAATGTCTATAAGTAATCTTGTGACTTCATTATCTGGATAAAATGAGGAACGTGAAACATCAGCACTGATGTAATTAACCATTAGAAAAGTCCCACTAAAGAAGATCATTATAAATACAAAAATAGTTATAATTGGCTTTTTTACTGACAATTCGGTTAATTTGTCAAATGGATTGTACATATTGTAAATCCGGAATGGATTTACTTTTAGAGGCTATCATTAAATGTGGTTAATTTATTATGATTGAAGAACTCGGAAGCATATGGGAACTACGGAATTAATCGTGAGTGGAATGACTTGTGGCGGTTGTTCATCTAGACTTACTGAAAATTTTTTGAAAGAAGATGGAGTAATTAATGCTGAGGTTTCACATGAATCCGGAATTGCAAAAATAGAACATTCAGAAGGCATCACTTATTCAAAACTAGAAGAGGTAGTCATCACTTCAGGCTTTAGTATTGGAAAAGGATTTGATTGGAGAGATATATCCATTTGGAAACAATCTGCTCATAATACTAAGTGGTGCTTAATTGGATGTTCAATAGGAGACTTTGGTACTATTGCTGCCTTCCAATTTATATTTACAGATTCTGGATGGAGTACGATGAGTATAATGGTTCTGGCAATAATCAATGGATTATTGACATCAATTGCCCTCGAAACAGCAATTTTATCCAAGCAAATGGAGTTAATAGAAGGTTTCAAAGTCGCAATTGGTATGTCCTTTATCTCCATGATTGCCATGGAAACATCGATGAATATTACAGATTATTTGATGACTGGCGGAGCTATGTTAACTTGGTGGGCTATTCCAATAATGCTTATTGTAGGGTTTATTACTCCTTGGCCATACAATTATTGGCGTCTAAAGAAATTTGGTAAAGCCTGTCATTAATATTTAGTTGAGTATTTATTAGAAGACTTTGCATACATGTATTGTGGGGATAGATTATGTCGATGAGGATATTTCTCAAGCGGAAACCCTTCATTCAGATTATTATACAGATTCTAAATTATTTGAAAAAATAAAATCTAATTTTTCTAATTCTTGGCATTTTGCAATTCATGATTCAGAATTTAATAATATTGATGTTATGCCCTTAGAACGAATGGGTACTTTACTTAATGATGAATTAATATTAACAAAAACTGATGATTACAATTGTTTATCCAACGTTTGTACTCATAGGGGGATGTTATTGGTGGATACAAAATGCAAGGCCTCTCAAATCCAATGTCCCTATCATGGGCGTACATTTGATTTGAACGGCAAATTAAAAAATATGCCTAAATTTGAAAATGTCACTAATTTTCCCACTAAGGGAGACGACTTGAATAAATTAGAATTGAAAAATTGGAAAAACCTACTTTTTATTAACAAAGGAGAAGAAAATTTTGACGACTTCATTGAAATATTAAATCAAAGAATCGGTTGGATGGATATTGAAAATTTTGAATATGATTCAAGTAAAGACCGTTCGCATTTGATTAATGCTAATTGGGCATTATATGTTGATAATTATTTGGAAGGCTTCCATATTCCATATGTACATGGAGAGTTAAATAAGGTAATTGAATCAGATTCATACCATACAGAATTATTTCCTAATGGTGTATTACAAATAGGGTTAGCTAAACCCGGAGAATTATGTTTTGATTTACCTAAAGAATCACCCGATTATGGATTAGATGTTGCAGCATATTATTTTTGGATTTATCCGAATATGATGTTTAACTTTTACCCGTGGGGCTTATCCGTAAACATAGTGATGCCTTTGGATTCATCTAATTCGAAGATTATTTATCGAGGGTATGTTAGAGATTCTTCCCTTATCTCCAAAGGTGCTGGAGGAGATTTAGATAAAGTAGAAAAAGAAGATCAAGAGATTGTAGAATCAGTTCAATTAGGTGTATCTTCTCAATCTTACACTAGGGGTAGGTACTCACCTGAAAAAGAATTAGGGGTTCATCATTTCCATCGATTGTTGCTGAATTCGTTAAAATAAAGTTTTAATCTTTTTTAATAAATATCGACCAATCCTCATAAGTTAATCCCTCTAAAGCAACACCTACCATCAAGCCAATCATCCATACTTCGGTTTGTTCCCAAAAAATAAGTAAAATTAGAATGCTTGTTGCCCAAATCCAATGATGGATATGGAAAATATAAATTTTTATTTGGGGGGTTTTACCTGTTAGAAATTTTGCCGAAGCAAAACCCACAATCATACTCAAAGCAAAAATAAAAAGGTCGATTGAATAGATAATTTCCTCCGCCATTTTCATCCCGCTATAATGTTTCGTCATAATTTACTATTATCATTATTGTGGAAAGAATAACACCTTTATTTTTTAAGAAAACCTTCAAGGCATTCCATTAGAGATATTCTTAACGGTGTATTAGGGCTCCATCCTCTCTCATTAAGTGGCTTGATAAGATTATGTAATTTAGAAAGATCAGGATGTCCAGATTCCAATTTAACATTAGTTACTGGTAACGTTTTAACTTCTAAATCAGTGTGATCAATTGTATTTTTCTTCGCATTATCTATTCGTCTCCATAACATCTTTAATTCTGAAAAAACATCTTTTGCTACCCAAGGTCTACGACCACATACATTTGTGACTAATGTAGGGATTTTAGGAAGTTCAATAAGAGTTTCAATTAAAGAAATAACATCTTTAATTGATGTCCAAAAGCGCAGGGGATAATTTTCTAAATCTAAAGGAGAATTAGAATCAAGTGCATTCACCCAATCTAAAAGATCATTATTTCCCCATTCTTTTTTTAAATCAATACATAATAGATCTCTAAGGTGTAATTCTACGCAATTTTTAATGTTAAATGAAACTATATTTTCATTCCATGGTCGAATAATAATGCAGGGAGTGGTAATTTCAGTTTCAAGAAATTCACCTAATTGAAAACAAATTGTAAGGTTTGAAGAAGAATTATTTGTAATTTTATGAATCATTCTATCTGTAATTCTATTGTGAATTAAATCTTTTAGAAAATTTGAATGTCCTACAATTCGTATTGACTTCCTCTTCATTTTAACTTGGCGAAAGCTTTGATAGTTTTATGTATATGCCCTTTCATATTCATTTGACTAGAGTGTACGTGACGTATTATTCCTTTAGGATCAATTATCATAGTAACTCTTGGACGAATGAAATTAAAAATTTTTTTAAGTTTTAACTTTTTGATAAACTTTGCACCTTTATCACTGAGTAAAGAAAATTGCAATCCATGTTTTTGTTTGAAATTCTTGTGTGATTCTATACTATCTGTGGAAATCCCATAAAGTAGAATCTCATTTTCATGAAAATATTCGTAATTATTTCTGAAATGGCATGATTGAAGGGTACATCCTGGCGAATGATCTTTGGGATAGAAAAAAAGAACGGACCATTTTCCGATTAAATTATCATTTGAGATATAATCTCCAGATTCATTTTCTAAAGAAAACTCAGGAAGACTTGTCCCAATCAGAAATTTGTAAGGTTTACTCATCTTAAACATCAAATCACCATTTACCCAAACAATCTCTTAGCGCTTCTTCAAGGTTCTCGTGAGTAAATGAAAATCCAGACTTTAATATTTTTTCTGGCATCACTTTTTGCCCTTCGAATAAAAGAGGAGTTGCTAGTTCCCCAAATAATATTTTCATTGGAAATTTTGGAATAGGTGCAAATGCAGGCCTTCTAAGTACTCTTCCAAGAGTTCTTGAAAATAGTTTTTGTCTTACTGGATTTGGAGCGGTTAAGTTAAAAACACCATTACATGAATCATTCATTATTAGATGATTTATGGCATATATGTGATCATCTAAAGAAATCCATGACATCCATTGTTTCCCTCCTCCAATTGAGCCCCCAGCGCCTAATTTCCAGGGTAATAACATTCTGCCTAATGCTCCACCTGTTGCAGATAATACGATACCAGTTCGGATATTTACTACTCTAACTCCTGCTTCTTTGGCTGGTTCAGTATAAGATTCCCAAGCTAATGCTGTTTCTGTAAGAAATCCCTCTCCCTGAATACTTTTTTCAGTTAACTCTTCATCTCCTCTATTGCCATAAAAACCTATTGCACTTGCCACTAAGAAGACTTCTGGCTTCATTTTTAACTTACTAATTGTACTAGATAGTAATGTTGTGGTCAACCTTCTTGAATCTTGAATCAATTTCTTTCTTTTATTTGTCCAACGTTTATCTCCAATTCCTGCCCCTCCAAGATGAATAATTGCATCAAAACCTTCAATTTCATCAGGATTGATATTACCTTCTAATGGATCCCAATAAATTTCATTAGAATCCAGCTTTACCGTTCTTCTTACTAATCGCCAAATTTCATGTCCTCCTGTATCGAGAAATGCAACTAATTGAGTACCTATCATTCCTGAAGAACCAGCAATTAATATTTTTTTACGTTTAAGTGATTTATACTTTCCATGTTGCTTCAAATCCCGTTTCAATCTTAATTCTCTCGCTATAAACATTCTCTTAAGTCTGCTTTTGATGTTCCACCCAGCAAATAAATGTCCGAAAGCACCGAATGGGACTTGGTATTTTACAGAATCTTTTACTATTGTAGTGCCATCTTTAGTGATAAAGTTATGATCATGTTCAAATTTCCAAAATGGCCCTTTGAGCATTATGTCCTTGAAGTGATTAGGCGGATTATAAGATGTATGTTTAGCGACCCATTTCATTTTTATAGGTCCAAATGGAAATTTAAAAATTCTAATAGCTCCTTCTTCAATTGTTTTATCGGCACGAACTTCTTCAGCAACTTCCCAAGGAGGCATTAATCTTCTAAATGATCCTTCATGCTCAAACCACGAGAATGTATCTTCGATTTTTTCATCAACAACCGTCTCATGTTCAAATTTATACATTAAACTGTGCAGTAATGTTTAGCATATAATATGGTGTATCACTTCATCAAACTTCAAATTATATTTCATATTATGTGAAATGCCTAAATGCTTCGCGTATTACATCCATAATCAAATCAATTTCTTGTTTTGTAATTGCAAAATGAGGAGTAAAACGCAATGCATTTTCTCCTCCATGTATGACTCCTAATCCATTAAATCGGCACCATTCTTCAACACAACCAAACCCAACTACTTTCAATTTTGCAGGATCTAATTCTGCACTAATTAATAATCCAGTGCCCTGGATTTTTGTGATTTTTCCTGGAAATTCCTCCGACAAATCATGTAATCTATTAACAAAATATTTCCCCATGTTTTGAATATTTTCTCTAAGTTCCGGAGTTAGCCGATCCAATACTGCTACTGCTGTTTCGAGGGCCCTTGGATTCGTAGTCATCGTATTTCCATAAATTCCAACAACATATTGTTCAGCGGCTTTTTCAGATAGGCCTACTACGGAAAGAGGATATTGCCCTGCATTAAGTGCTTTTGACCACGTTTCCATGTCTGGGACTTCACAATCTTCAAATCCTGGATAATCAACAATACTCAGGCACCCCTGTCCTCTTATTCCTGCTTGAATTGAATCTACAAGTAACATTGTAGAATACTGAGTACATAGTTTTCTAGCCACGTCATAAAATTCACGTGTAATACTTTGTCCAGGGTTTCCTTCACCCATTACGGGTTCAATTGCCATTAATTCAATAAAATAACCCTCTTTCTCGGCATTATTAAACACATTATGCAATGCTTCGATATTATTTGCAGGTATCAACAATAAATTCTTTTGATTCCTAAATGATGCTAAATTATTTTTATATCCCGTACTGCATGAATCTGAAATTTGTGCAGGTCTTTGAGTTCTGCCATGAAATCCTTGCTCCAGTGCAAGTAATTTTATTTCTCTTCCATCATACATTTTTCCTGTATTGGTCAACTGAAATGCATTTGCATCTGCAATACGTAAACTGATGGCAACAGATTCGGAACCACTATTCATACACACAAATTTAGAAAATGGACAAAATCCCCTTCTGTGGCCAACTTCTTTACGCAGCCTATTTGCAAACCTTTTATGACTAAAAGAAGGAGTCATGACATTCGCCATTACCCAATTATTTTTCATTGCAGAAATTACATCATCTGGGCCATGCCCCATTCCTAGCATGCCATATCCTCCATTGTCATGTAATACACCTCCATGAGATGTTATGATCCAAGGCCCCTTTGCAGACAATGCGATATATGGATTAATACAGGGTCCGGGATAAAAGTTAACATAATCACTTTGTAATTTTTCAATCAAGTTGCCTTCTTCCATATTTGAAAGTTCAGGCCCAAATTCATTTATCAATTCTTCGTGGACTTCAAATGCTTCGTCAATAGCTTGTTTTAATTCGATAAACGAATCAAAACAGGTTTCAATCACGTTATCTGGAAGGCCACTTGTTTTACAGCTGCCAGTATTGTAGCGGATATGTTGTAATTTTGAAAGTTTAGAATGCATAAATCTCTCTCTATGGGTGTGTCCACATGGAAGACGCTCATCAATAATTCCCCTTACTGACTAAATATTATTCGATGAACCCTATCCAAAAAAATTCAATTGGAAAATTAATTTTCTAATTGAAATATTTTAGTTATACTTGATACTTTTTTAATACTTTCACTTCTATACTTTCAATTGAAAAATCATTCAATTTACCTAAATTTCGGAGCGTAAAAATCAATTTCACTTTAATATGATTATCGGCCTAATTATTATATTTTTCAATTCAAATCATATCATTAAGGCAACTATTTCAATTGTATAATTAAATAGTACTTTTTACGCATAGTATATATACTGTCTTGATTAAAGCCGCGCTAAGGAGAAATCTGAGAAGGGATGCAAATGACAAGAAATGAATATACAATACAAGAATTGTTGAGAAGGGACGTATATGTTGGAGATACAAAAGTAGGAGTGATAATAGGAGAAAGAAACCATCCTAATATCGATAGAGTACAATCTATGAGGATTAGTGTAGAATCTGATATTGCAGATGAATTTATGAGAAAGCCAGCTGAAATGGCTCCACTCTCTAAAGAATTAGTACATAGTATAATGGACGATGGTTCAGTTAAATTATCTAAATCGATGAGAGAACTTCAAAGAAGATGGAGAAATACAGTTAGAATCGATGAGTGCCTATATGCTCCAGACGAAATGGAAGATAGGGCAGTGCAAGATAACCAGGGAAATGAACTTGGAGTGATCGTTGGACTTCTAAAAAAGAAAAGAACTTACAGAGGAGTAATAGTTGAAACTAGGCCAAGTGTTAGAAGAGACTTTGGATTACCTGACACAATTAATATTCCAATTAATGCATTTGCAAAAACTCGTGAAAGTTTAGATGAAGTTGTATTGTCAAGGACAATTAGCAAATTATTAACATTGCCAAGTTATATCCAAATTAACGATCCTAATTTCGTTGATGAAGATGAGTGAATTCAATTAAGGAACTCATTTATTTGATTAATTAGAACAGATTCGATATCATCATTTTGTTCAAGCCAAATATTTGTGTCAGCAAGTGAAATTGTTTTTTTAACCGATTCCATTGCCTGATTTAGAATTTCATTAGAAATCGGCCGTAACGTTTGAAGTTCTAAATGCCTGATATTATCTTTTAATTTCGATGAAGAAATCATTTGATTAATTAATACTGAATTTTCCCCATGAGAAATTATCAATAATTTTGCTTGATCTCTTGGACCTTTACTTTTACCATAACTGATTCGTTTAAAATTTAATGCAGGGTGGCTTGGAAATACTACATCAGGCTTCCATGATTTATCACGAATAACATATTTTGGAGGAAGAGGGATATGTTCTGGTTTAAACTTTAAATATTCTTGGAGACATTTATTTGAGATTACTAAATAAATCGGCATAGAAAACCTTTGTGCAATGGTATGTGAAATGGAGATTAAACGCCCACAATCCTCTCCCGAGGATACTTCTAAAATTATTTCAGCACTATTTTCAGGCGTAATTGATTTATTTAAAATAATTACTTGAGGGGAATTCTTCTTTGAATAATATTTTTTATCTGCAAAGAACAGTTCAACTCTTTGAGCTGGATTTTCGATATTTTCATCAATTAAAATTTTACTGATGTCAGGAATCATATTTGTCCAATAATCCTTTATTTCCTCACTATAGAACCCAATTGATGAAAAATTATGATTTAATAGCGTGTATGTCAACGCATCTTTTCCGTTTGCCATTGTTAGGCAATAATAGAACGACTTCTTAGAATTATTCTACCGTCACCATTATCATATCTTGGTCTTAGGCCGAACTGCCCTGGGCGGGTAGCTTAGTTTGGCTCGAGCACCCGGCTGATAACCGGGAGGTCGCAGGTTCAAATCCTGCCTCGCCCACTCTCACTCACTTTTACGATGATTTTGACATAGTTTTTATTAGTAGTTGACTGTGAATAAATCCAAGTGTATGAAACTTTTCGGGTAGTTTGAGGGAACCACGTTGTTAGTAGTATCGGGTAGTAGTTGCAGGCACATTGCCGAAGACATGGCCAAAATTTTAGGTTGTGAACACCATTCATTGGAAGCAAGACGTTTTCCCGATAGTGAAGGATATTTCCGTGTCCCTGAATCGAGTATAGAAAAAATCAGATCAACTACAGTAATTTTAGTTTCAAATACATTTCCAGATAGTTGTATTGTAGAAACACTTCTTCTTTTAGATGCAATAAATGATGTTAGAGAAGGGAATCTTGCGGACTTGAGAGGCAAGGGAATTAATTGTGAACCTATGGGTCCAGGAATTTACCTAGCAATTCCTTATTTTGGATATTCAAGACAGGATAAAAGATTCAATCAAGGAGAAGCAGTATCTGCAAGAGCAATTGGAATGTTGCTTTCATCAAAATGTGACGGAATAACAGTATTAGATTTACATGCTCCAGAAGCATTAGAAAAATTACCCGTGAAAATTTCATTTGCATCCTCTATGACCGAAATAGCAACTTATTTACGCTCTGAAATAAACCCTGATTTTATTTTGTCTCCAGATAAAGGTGCTATCGAAAGAGCAAGTTTTGTAGCAGAAACGATTGGATGTAAATTTTCATATCTTGAAAAAACACGAATTGATGCTCATACAATAGTACACAAAGCAAAAGATTTGGATGTTGATGGAGCAATTGTAACTATCGTAGACGACATGATATCAACAGGCGGGACCATTTGTAGAGCAAGCGAAGCATTAAGGGAACAAGGTGCAAAAGCGGTATTTGCAGCATGTTCTCATGGATTATTCACAGGAGGTGCGATTTCAAAATTAGATCAATATGTTGATGGAATAATAGCTTCTGATTCATTAAGGAATCCCCGTTCAGTAGTTTCTTCAGCATCTGCATTATGTAGGGGAATTAATGAATTAATTGGAAAATAAAAAATTTACTCTTCCTGCGTTGGGTTTATACCCATCATGTCGTGGCGCAACTGCCAAGAGGTAGTGATTCCAGTGACTGTGCATGTAAGATTTGAAACCCCGGAAGATTTAGAAGACGCAATATTTGATTTAGTATCAAGTTGTAAGGATGGTGCTGTTTGTAGAGGCAGTAATGAAGTTACAAAAGCAGCAGAAAGAGGTTCTGCTAAGTTAATTGTAATGGCAGAGGATATTAACCCACCCGAATTATTAGCCCATATACCAATGATATGTGAAGAAAAAGATATACCATTTGGATATGTTAGACATCAAGAATACTTAGGTAAGGAATCAGGTTTACCTGATGGTGTTAAAACAGCATCCATTGCTTTATTAGAAATACCAAAGTCATTTCAAGATAAGTTTGAAATAGTACTTAGTAAAATAAAGGACGCAAATAAGTGAAGGTGTTAGAAAATGAGTGAAGAACTCGGTTGGCCTGCTGAAGTAGTAGAAATTGTTGCAAGAACAGGTATGACTGGGGAAGCAACTCAGGTAAAAGTCAGAGTTAATGATGCCAACAATCCAAGAGATGTGGGCAGAATCATTACACGTAATGTTGTTGGAGCAGTAAGAATAGGAGATATTTTGATGTTAAGAGACACAGGACGTGAAGCAAGAAAACTAGGAGGCCGTTGAAATGCCTGAGCAAAGGATTTGCACCTTTTCAGGTGAAGAAATAGAACCAGGAACTGGTTTAATGTTTATTCGAAGAGATGGAACTGTACTTTGGTTTAAAAGTTCAAAAGCACGTAAGAATATGGTTAATTTAAATCGTAACCCAAGAAGAGTAAAGTGGACTAGACATTACGTAAAAGGCGGAATTAAGTAATTAATATCTTTTCAGATGTGAGATTAATGGAAACAACTTTTGTAATGATTAAACCAGATGGAGTTCAAAGAGGATTAGTAGGAAATATAATTTCTCGTTTTGAAAGTAAAGGACTTAGATTAGTAGGTCTACGTAGTTTCACACCTTCTGAAGATTTAGCATCTACACATTACGAAGTTCACAAAGATAGACCTTTTTATCCAGGTTTAATCAAATTTGTTACCTCTTCTCCAGTGGTTGCTATGGCGTGGTCTGGAAAAGATGCTATTTCAGTGGCTAGATCGTTGATAGGGCCGACTAATGGAAGAGAAGCCCCACCAGGAACAATACGTGGAGATTTAGGTATGGATATTGGATATAATTTAGTTCATGGAAGTGACGGTACAGACACAGCATCCTTTGAATTGGGATTATGGTTTCCAGAAGGAATCAATGAATGGGTACCTCATCGCGAGCGATGGGTTTACGAGAGCAGATGATAGCGCCTTAATTGGGGGCTTCAGTTTTGACTAACGACAATAGTGTTAAACAACGCCAGCCAATTGTTGCTGTGTTAGGGCATGTAGATCACGGTAAAACCAGTATATTAGATCATATTCGTTCTTTAGGGCTTAATTCTCAATCATCTGTTATGGCTCGTGAAGCAGGAGGGATAACTCAACATATTGGTGCTACAGAAATTCCTGCAGAACTTCTTAATGAGGTCTGTGGAAATTTACTTGGAGGGAAAAAATTTAATTCACCAGGATTATTGTTTATAGATACCCCTGGGCATCATTCATTTACAGCATTAAGGAGAAGGGGAGGTGCATTAGCAGATATTGCAATCTTAGTGATTGATATTATGGAAGGATGCCAACCTCAGACTCTGGAATCAATCCGTATTTTAAAACAACAAAAAACACCTTTTGTATTAGCATTAAATAAAGTAGACAGAATACATGGATGGGAATCAAAATTCAATAGAAGTACTGCATTATCAATTAAAAGTCAATCTAAAGATTCACTTGCATTATTTGAAAAAAAATTTTGGGATCTTGTTGGGAATTTATCCGAACACGGATTTAATGTAGATTTATATTCCAAAATTACTGATTTTACAGATACTATTGCTGCAGTACCATGTTCTGCTAAAGAAGGTGAAGGTATTCAAGATCTTCTAGCCATTACAGTTGGATTAGCTGAAAGGTTTCTTGGCGAAAGACTGAAAGATGTTCATGGAGATGCTGAGGGGACAATTCTTGAATTAAAGGATGAACAAGGCTTAGGAAAAACACTTGATTTAATTCTATACAAAGGTGAATTATCTAAAGGAGATGAAATATTACTTGTATCACAAGATGGACCTTTTTGGTCACATATTAAGGGGATGTTTTCACCAAGAGGAATGAGTGAAATGCGTGATGCAGGAGATAGATGGGACTCTGTAGAAATGGTAAGTGCGGCAGGAGGAATTAAAATAAATGGTCCGAATTTTGATAAAGTATTAGTTGGGACAACATTGCGTGTTTTTTCTAAAGAAGATGCTTTAACACTTCAAAAAGTTCAAAAATTAACAACAGACATAGGTCGCGCAAATGCAGATGGCAAGATAAACAGAGTTTCAGATTTAAAACACCAAAGATCTATAATTCTAGAAGAAATTTCACCCGAAGCATTTGAAAGATTTAAATCTGCTAAAAAAGAATCAAAAATTTCAGTACAATTAGAAGAAGAAGGAATAATAATTAAATCTGACACATTAGGAGGTTTGGAAGCACTTGCTTTTGAATTAGATAAAATCGAAGTTCCAATTCGTTCAGCAACAATTGGGGAAATTAAGAAAAAAGATATTCGAGCAGCAGAAATTTCGGCTAATCCCTTACATTGTGCTATATTGTCATTTAATACGAGTATTGGTAAAGAAGCAATAGAGGCTTTAGAAAAAAGTAAATCAATTAAATTAATTGAAGGAAAAGTAATTTACCATATATTAGAAAAATTCGAAGAATGGTTAGAGATTAGGGAAAGGGAATTAGCAGAAGCTAAAAGAGAAGACTTAGTCCATCCAGGAAAAATCAAATTATTAAAAGATCATATATTCCGTAGAAATAATCCTGCAGTGGTTGGAATCCGGGTATTAGGTGGAAGAATACAGGTCGGCCAGAATTTATTAAAATTAGACGGCACACGAGTTGGGCAAATACGATCAATAAGAACAGGTGAAGATTCTATGAAAGAAGCAGAAAATGGTCAGGAAGTTGCATTAGCAATTAAGGGAGTTACTATCGGAAGGCAAGTTGATGAAGAAGACACACTTTTGGTAGACGTTCCAAGTTCCCATGCCTCAAAATTACAAAAAATGGATTTAAGTGCTTCCGAAAATCAAATTCTGCAAGAATTAATTGAAATTCACCGCATTAAAGACCATTTTTGGGGAAGATAGTCAAATCAAATCTCTAATTTTTATTGATGTATTGAGACCGAAGGTTGAAGTATAAACATCTAAGCACGGTGCTTAGGTTAGTTACTATGAGTGCAGGTTTCAGTGCATCCGCGGCAGGTGGTGATGCCCGGTCAAGAGAATTGATTAACACCGTAAGTAATATCTCAAAACAGTTAATGGATGAGGTTGGAAAAGTTATCATTGGTAAACAAGAAAATTTACGTAGAGTTACAGTTGGAATTTTATCCAATGGTAATATGTTGCTAGAAGATTTTCCAGGTTTAGGAAAAACAATGCTTTCAAACACATTTGCAAAAGCACTTGGTTGTAAGTTTAAACGTGTACAATTTACTCCAGACTTGTTGCCTTCAGATATTATGGGTACTTACATGTATGATCAAAAAACTAGTGAATTTAAATTGAGGGCAGGTCCATTATTTACTAATATTTTACTTGCGGATGAAATTAATCGTGCTCCACCAAAATCACAAGCTGCTTTGCTTGAAGCTATGGAAGAGAAACAAGTAACAATTGAAGGTATTACACATAAATTACCTGCACCATTTGTTGTATTGGCTACTCAAAATCCTATTGAACAAGAAGGAACTTACCCCCTTCCAGAAGCACAAATGGATCGATTTTTAATGAAAATGAGTATGGGTTATCCAAATAGGGCTGAAGAAAAAGCAATTCTTGCTCGTAGGAAAATTAGAGGGAAAGATGATCATGACGTTGATCAAATAACTTCTCCTAAAAAGGTTGTAGCAATGCAAAAGGCACTTGAAACAGTACATGTAGATCCTGCCATACTTTCATACATTGTAGAATTGGTACAAAGAACCCGTGAAGATCATCGTGTAATTACAGGTGCATCGCCTCGTGCTAGTCAATCACTGTTTAAGACAGGACGTGCAGCTGCTGCAATAGATGGTAGAGATTACGTAACACCTGATGATATAAAGGGAATCACACTACAAGTTGCGGCTCACAGAATTATATTAAAACCCGAAGCAAAGATACGTGGAATTACAGGTATGCATATTCTTCGGAAGATACTTTCAGAAGTTCCAGTTCCAGTTATTCAGGCATAGATATTACTAGATATGCCACAGAGGGAGAATCTAGCATGGATCCATACAAAATGGTAATTGCAGTAACAAACCAAAAAGGTGGCTGTGCAAAAACAACCACATCAGTAAATTTAGCTACAGTCCTTGCAGAAGGAAATAGAAAATATGGAATTCCACCATCTAAGGTTTTGTTAATTGATTTAGATCCACAAGGAAATGTATCAACTAGTTTTGGAATCGATAAAAGTAAGTTAAAAAAAACAGTTAGTGATGTGTTGATGAATGATCTTGGCGATGAATTACCACTGATGGAAGAGTACATAATCCCTCCAGAAAGATTAACGGAAGCTATGCAAAGTGCTTGGGCAGTATCTAATTCTAGTACAAAGATTCCCAAATCTCTTCAGATAAATAATTTATATTTACTTCCTTCAAATATTCATTTATCTGGCGCAGACATTGAATTATCAACTAAAATCGGACGAGAAACAAGACTAAAGGAAGGAATAGCCCATATCATTCATGATTTTGATTATGTGATTATAGATACTCCTCCAAGTCTTGGACTTTTAACAATAAACGCATTAGCAGCATCAAATTGGGTCCTTACACCTGTTCAAGCAGAGTATTATGCACTTGAAGGGATGAGTTTACTAATGAATACGATAAAATTAGTACAAAGAAGAATAAATCCAAATTTAAAATTATTTGGAATTGCAATGACTATGGTTTTACCTAAAAGTACACTTTCTAGAATGGTTTGTGATGAAATTGCGAAATTCTTCCCAAATCAAGTATTTAATACTGTAATTCAAAGATTAGTAAAAATTGCAGAAGCACCCTCAGAAGGCAGTCCCACTGTATTATTACATAGGCCCGGAAATGATTCTAAAGGTAGAGGAAGCCATCAATATTGGACATTAGGAAAAGAAGTTCATCACCGTGTTCAAGAATTAATGCAAAAACATGGAATTACTACAACAAGTCAATTTTTGTTGAATAGGAAATAATTATTGGAAAATTAAAAATACTAAGTAAATCGACATTTTAGTGAGATTTTAGGGCATCAAATTAAGTATGGTTAATTATCGAAAACGATTGTTAATTATGACTGCGGAAGGAATGACATCGGTAAGTGTAAGCCTTGAGACAAGAAGACAATTAAATCAAATGCGTTCAATGATGGAATTTAAGAATATAGATTTGTTTTTAGAACATATATTGATGGAAAAAAGATTAAGCCGCTTAAGCGCAGAATCTAAACAATTGAAAGAACATTTAGAAAAACTTGAAGGCGTAGATATAGATGCATTAATTGAGAAATTAGAACTGACCCCATTTTGAGTGTGAAAAAATGAATTACCATCCTAGAAGTTATATAATCACAGCACCTCAAATTGTGAGGGGATTATTTGATAATCAAAGTTCAGAAGCAATCTTATTGGAAAAAGCTGCATGTGGTGAAATAAGACTAATTGCAAATTCAGTTGAATGGAATAAAATACTTTGGTTATTAGTTAATACTTTCAAAAACCCTGAAGGAAAACCGCTAATCGTTGGAGCGAAATTAGGGGAAATACACAAAGCATTACCTGTTGAATTTAGATAATTATTATTTATTTTTTTCAAGCCACTCTGAGCCATACCATTTCCATTGATCCATAGTCCAACCTTCAGGTAATCCTGAAGCTGGAACTGGAGGTACTTCTGATGGTTGTTCTGGAGTTTCTTCTACTTCTGGCGATTCAATTGCTTCAACTTCTTCCTCGGTGATGTTTCCTTCATTTTCAGCCACTGGGTCAGTTTTTACATCTTCTTCATCAAATGCAGCATCTACAGCTTCTAAATTAACATTTAATTCATCTGCAGGGTCATCACTCCATGCAGAATCCTCAGAAAACGTTGAATCATATTCAAATTCCTCTCCTGATTCATCAGCCATCACTTCTTCATTTCCAGTTGAATCACGTTTTATTTTGGTTCTTTTACCTGAAGTCATAGCCTTGAATACTTGTCCCACAATTAAAATACCTATGATTAGAATTACAAATGCGATACCCCCTACTAGTGCAGCTTGTTTAATTGAAGCTTGTAATCTCTCTTGGGCAAGTTCTTCTTCCGATTTGATATTGTCTTCTTCAACGATACAATCGTCAGAGAGGTTATCCTGTTCTTGTAAGGCACATTTATCCTCTAAAGTAGAAAAACTAGCATCTTTATCATCATAATCCGAATTACTGCCTACTCCATCATTGTCAGCATCTAACCATTCAGATTGATCATTATCAAATTGATCAGTACTATCTGCAAATCCATCAAAGTCAGCATCTTTACATCCAAAATAGCTTGGAGTAAGCCATAAACCAGTCTCTTCACTATATTCTAGAGTTTTATTACTTGTACCAAAATCAACGGGGCAATCATCTCCTCCGTTACCGTCTGGGTTATCTCCAAACCCATCTCCGTCAATATCTCTAAATTGAGTATTATCATTTGGAAATAAATCAGCATTAGTATTATCTTCACCATCTATCGGGTTACTATATCCATCTCCATCTCCATCCGGGCAACCATAACGATCTATACTCGAAGTGCCGTATTGATTAGGACAATCATCAGGTTGTTGTCCTTCTAAATTATCTCCATATCCATCATCATCAGAATCCATCCATTGTGATTCTTCTTCGGGAAAAGCATCTAAATTATCTCCATATCCATCATCATCAGAATCCATCCATTCTGCAATATTATTTGGGAAATCATCACCATTGTCTCCGTATCCATCTTGATCACTATCTATGCATTCAAATGGGTCATCAGGGAAATAATCAGGGTTACTTCCTTGAAGATTATCTCCACATCCATCCCCATCTAAATCTACTGTTTGTGAAGGATCATATGGAAATGCATCTTTAGTGTCAGGAACATTGTCATTGTCATGATCAAAATCTAAGAGATGAACATTCTTATCGCTAATTACTATTAATCCACCATAGATAGTATCTACGATTGCATCAACCCCCATAGGATATGCTAATTCATCATCACTAAGGACCATTGTTTCAGCATCTAAAAAGAATAAGTTATTTTCAGTTCCTAAAATAAATGTATTATCCATTGACAATAATATGCCTGAAAGTTCTTCAAACCCTAAATTACTAGGATTAGTTCCTTGTCCAGTTACCGTTGTGGCAGTCCAAGTCATGGTGTCATAAGACATGATTTTTCGACCGCCGTTTTCAGAAATATAGAGTTTACTTTCAGCTTCATTTGTCATGATTATATCAAAAATCCCATTATATCCTGGAGTAAGAGTATCTGTTAAAATCATTTGATCACTTGGATTAATATTATGAATGAATATTTCATCATCCCCTCCTGTGACAATTGAACCATCTTCAAGAATAAATACAGCACCAATCTCATTAGCATGCTCATTTGTTTGTTTTTGATTAGGTAAGTTCACATGCAAATCATATTGAACTGCTTTTTTACTTGCTTGTAGAGCAATCCAAATATGAGGGATATCTATAATTCCATCTTGATTTGTATCTGCTCCATCAGTTGGATCCCAGGCAAGATCTACAATTGGAGTTCCTTGCCATATAAATTGTAATTTTTCTCTATTTGGTCCGACATCTACAATTTGTGTTCCAGTTTCATTTCCAAAAGCAACTAAATCATATTCAGAAATATATGTTGCACAGGAGATATTCCCATTAGAATCTATTTCTAAATCCCAAACTAGTTCAAGTCCTTCTAATGTAAGACTATACAAGGTCATATATCCATTTTCACCGATAGAAAGATAGTTATTTTCTGGAGTTTTCCACATTTTTATTGGTTTTGCATCTAAATTAAAAATAATTTCTCCAGCATTAGTACAAGGTAACGTTGTACAATCATTAGCCTCAGATCCAGAGAATTCTGTTGCTTCTAGGGCGGTTACTAGCGGTAAACAAGTCGCTGTAAACAATAGAAGAATAATGCAATATCCTATTCTACGCATGTAAGAAGCCAATGGGTTCTCATCTATGAATCAGACGGAACTAAGGATGGTGGTACTGAATAATAATTTAACTATCATTCTTCTTCGATATTTTGTTCCGCAAACTCTTCTTTGGCAATATCCGCTAGAGAAACTACATCCGATATCTCAGAACTCTTCTCTGGCATCAATACCTTGTTTGCAGGTTTCATAATTGCTCCTGATGGTTTTAATACTGGTGCATTAGAAGGCATTAAGGTTGTAGTTTTTGGTTTTAGTACAGAAGATTCAACAGGTTTCAAAACAGCAGAAGAAGGCTTTAATGTAGGCGTATCTAATTTCTTTAGAGAGCCAATATTAGCATTTTTAATTACTTCTTCAATGACTTGTTCTCTTTCTTCAAGTTCACTAGATAACATTTCAATGATTTGGTCAGCATCATCTAATGTTTCTTCGAGTACTTTTGTAATTTCACTTTCTTCCTCTTCAGTTATTTCTTCTAACACATTAGAAATTAATTCAGGTACTTTAAATTCTGATTCAGTATCTATTTCAGATTCCAATCTTGGCATTATTGTAGTATGTACGGGTTTAGGAAGTATAGTTGTAACAGACGACTGCTCTGAACTTATTATTGGTGATCTAACTGGTTTCAGAGTTGGTTTTTGAGTACTAATAGGGGCACCTCCAGTAATTGGAGTTGATTTAGGAACTTGACCTGCTAATATTTGTCCTCCTAAACTCTGTCCTAATTTCCCACCTAACAAACCACTTTGTTGTTGTAATGGATCGACTTTTTCACCTGCAATTGCTCCAAGCCATGCTTGACGTTTTGATAATAATGCATCATCAGTTTCCAATTGGTCCATGACTTCTTGCGCTTCCTCGAGTTTTTCTTCATCTCCACTGATTTCAGTTTCGAAATCTCCCCTGATTTGTTCACGCATTTTTTCTTCAGCCATTTCTCTGAATTTATCCATTTGGTCATTAAGCATCTTAAGCCTATCTCGAATTTCTTCTCTTTTGATTCCAAGTTGTGATTCAATTTCTTTTCGAATTTCACCTTCTCTTCTTCGTACTTCGATAAGTGCTTTATTACGCATGATTTCTTCAAGTTTGAGTAATTGTTTTTCAAGATGAGTTGCTACTTCTTCCATTTTTCTTCCACGGAATTCTTCTAATCTTGCTTCCATTTCTACTTCTAATTCAAGACCTGTTTCTTCACGTAGCAAGTCAAGATCCGTTTCTCTAGTAATACGTTCATTACGCATTTGAGAATCAATATCAGAGAGTATAGACCTCTTCGTAGCATCTTCCCTTGCATTATATTCAAGTTCCATCTTTTTAATCCAATCTTTACGCTTGCCTTCATAGTTTTCAGCCAAAGTATCCCTTAGGTGAGTTTCTTGTTCATATCTAAACTTAGATAATTCATTTTGCATTTCAGCTTCCTTAGATAATTTATATGATGTGAATTCATCATCTAATCTTCTTTCCATTTCGGTTTTAATATGAGATCTTAGTTTTGTATCTATTTCATCAACATTTTGTTGGAATAATAAATCATAACGTTCTTGTAACCTTGATTTTCTTTCTGCTATTTTATCTGAATATGATTCACTTAACTCTCTTTCAATAAGTGTACGTAATTCATCTTTTCTTCTAGCAAGGGCCATTTCTACATCTTCACGCATTTCTTGTTCCAATAAACTAGTTTGATCTCTCATTTCAGCTTCAATTTCAGATTGAATTTGCATTGCAATTTCTTCTTCTAATTGCCGCCCTCTTCTTGCATATTCAGCACGAAGTTGAGATTCTCTTTCTTCCATCTGTTGTTTTGCTTGTTGTTCAAGTCTAATTTTAATTGATGCTCTAAGTTGCGATTCACGTTCAGACAATCGATCTTGATGTAGACCCTCAAGTCTAACTTCTTCACCTTGAATTTCAATCTCTAATTGTGTTTCTAAATCTTTTCTAATTTGATCATTTAATGCATTAGACTGTTCAAAAAAAGCTTGATTAAATTCAATTTCTAATCTTTCTCTATGAAATTCTAATCTTTTTTGATATTCATTCTTCAATTCCTTTTCTAATCTAGAATTTGTTTGATTTCTAAAATCTTCAAGCTTCCTTTCCTTTTCAGTTCTAATCTGGTCAAATAGTTGACCTTGCTCACTAACTAGTCTTTGCTCAAATTCATCACGTAAAACAACTTCATTTTGCTGCATAGTTTCTTGCTGCAATCTTGTAAGATCTGCTTCCATTTCTCTTCTCCATTCGGATTCGAGTTGTTCAATAGTAAGTTGTTGTTGTAAATCTAGTTCCATAGAAACATTTTTCTTAATGTTTTGTAATCTTTCATTTTGTTCAAATAATCTTAATCTTTTCTCACGATTAATGGTAAGTTTGATTTGTTGTTCTTGTCTTCTTCTTTCAGATTCTGTAACTGTATGGGATATCGTTGCAGAACTATTTCCTGTTATTGAATTTCTTAATGTTGCAAGATTTGGTTTCTTGTTATTTACACCATTCTTGCCTATTTCTGATAAAGTTTCATTATTGCTACCGCTAACACTCAAGCGCATCCCACCGATATTAACACGCATTCTTATCATTATTAAACGAGACTGGTGATAATTATGAAGAAGTAGTTACTTTTTGACTAAACATACGATACCACCTTTTCAAATTAACATCTAATTTTAATATCGCTTTCACAAGCAGGACATTTGAGTAATTTATCGCCAGGTGCTCGTTTTATTCTTAATTTACGTTCACAATTCGGACAAGCAATATCGCTCTTCATAATTTTTTTAGCTAATGTAAATTTTTGACTACATGATGAACATTTTAATTTACATGGCCTTTTATCAATTCCTGCGATTAATACTTTATCACAACTAGGGCAAGCAATCCTCTCATTTTTCCAATCATGTTCTAATGATGGTAATTTGACATTAACCTTTGCAGGACAACTTATACATTTTATTTCTCCAGACCCTTCTGGAAGTAATGAATTACATTTTGGACAATAAGTAGCAGGTATATCTACTTTGGAAGGCAATGTGATATGCCCTTCTTCAATATCTCCACTCTCTATTCCTTTCATCTTTAACGCCCTCTAGAAACAACTAATATTCCACCTGGAACAAATGTAAATGGTAATTCTAAATTCAATCCCAATTCCTTTGAAATAGAATTAATTGCAGTTTTAGCATTAATGGCTTCAACAGCAGAGGAATCTATTGGAATAAATACTATCTCCCCTCCTCCTTCAAGTAATTCTACAAGCTCTGCTGGTATTTTTCCTGCCCATCCTGATTCATTTGTTGATAAATTGTTAGATTTTAATAAAGGTGCTTCAATAATTTCAGTAACTTTCCAAAACTTTGCTCGCCCTTGATCTCTATGATTTTCTACCAAACCAGCTTCTTGTAATTGTTTTAAATGATGGTAAAGATGATATCTTGTAACTTTTATTTCTTTTTCTAATTCTACTGTGGCCATTTCTTTTTTAGAACTTAATATTTGGTACATAGCAGCACGAGTTGGGTGTGCAAGAGCAATTTGTTTAGGGTCTCCACGAATCTTTGACATACTAACGCGAACAGAGGTAAACGTCGGGGATATATCAAATAGTCGCTACCCAAATCGTGCTTGAATTACTTCTTTTGAATCTTCATAAAGTTCTTTGAATAAGTTTGCTATTAGGGTAAATGGTTTATATTTAATTAAGTTTGTTTCATTAGAATCTACTAGATCACCTGTAAATGAGAATACACTTAACTTCATGGCATTAATAATCACAAGAATTACTGAAAATTCATGTGCAAGAACATTAAGCCATATTTGTTCATTTTTTCCAAATATTACAGAAAAAACTAATATTGATGTCAAGGTAATTGATAATATTAAATTTTGAATGACAACATTACGAGTTTTTTGTGACAACCCGCATAAAGAGGATATCAAATCAGGCCTTTCAGAGGGAATCATTACATCAGCCGCATCAAGATTTAATTGTTCTTTATTACCTACTGATACACCAACATCTGCCTTAGCCATAGCCGCAGCATCATTAAATCCATCTCCAGCCATTAGCGTTACATGCGTAATAGAACGTTGTGCAACCCATTCAACTTTTTGTTCTGGCGTTAAACCACCCCTGCAAATTTCCACAGGAATTCCTAAATCCTTTGCAGTTTTATTTACCGACTCTTGATTATCACCACTTAGTAATTCAACTTTTATGTTTTGTTTATTTAAATTTGAAATTAGTTTAGAAGAATTAGGATTAAGAGCATCCGAAGCAAATCCAAATACAGCTATAGCATTTCGCCCTTTTGCCAATATTGAGATTCCAGTGGCTTCAATTTCATTTATTTTCATTAAAAGTTCATTTGGAATATTATAACCTTGTTTTTCCATCCATTCAACATTTCCAATTGCGACCTCTTCTCCATTATATGTGCCACTAACTCCTCCCTCATCATCAGTCAAGTTTTGAATCTTATACGGAGAAATCTTCTCCGATTCACTCCTATCGATTATGGCAGATGCGTATGGATGATTTGATGATAATTCAAGTCCTGCAGAGATTCCGATTATTGTTTTCATTTTAGAACCTTTAGTCGGAATTATAGTTGTTATTTGGGGCCTTCCTTCAGTTAATGTACCTGTTTTATCTAATAATGCAAGATTTACTTTAGCAATTTTTTCTAATACGTCTCCACCTTTAGCAACAATACCTTTACTCGAAGCCAATGAAATCGAAATTGCATGAGGGATTGGAGCACAGATTAAAAGTGCACAAGGGCATGCAGTAACCCACAATAATAATACAATTTTAAATCGGCTTCCACCTTCAGAAATAAATGAATCAGGAATCATTATTGCTACAAAAACCGAACCAAATAATACGAGTGGAACCCATACCTTTGTGAATAATTCTAATACTGTGTGTAATCTTGTAGGTGCTTCTTGATATTGCTTTGTAGTTGTAATTAATTCACTTAAACGAGTATTAGATCCGGTTTCTAATGTTTCTACTATTATTGGTCCACGCGTTAAAACCAGTCCTGCCTCAATAAAATCTCCTTTTACGAGTTTATGGGGTAGGGATTCACCTGTAAGTGCAGATTTATCTACTAATCCTTGACCCGAAATAATAACGCCATCTACGGGAATTATCTCTCCAGTTCTAATTTCGACATGATCTTTAATGTTTAATAGGCCAATAGGTACCATTTCCGTATTTTTCTTTTCAAGAGTATTATCTGTGTCAGAAGTCATTATTAATGATTTTATTTTTACAATATTTTTTGCATCCATTGTATTATTTTTTATTAATCTTGCATCATTCGGAATTCTATTTAATCCCCCTTGCATAGAATCTCTTGCTTTTCTAATAGCTGAATTTTCTAAATTATTAGCAAATGCAACTAAAACAATAATCAATAACGCTTCAAACCAAGCCTGAAGTAAAATTGCACCCAATATGGCCATTGAAACTAATATTTCAAAATTCAATTGATACCTTTTAATACCTTCAAATGCCTTCTTCAACAATTGTTTCGATCCAATAATTATCGCAGGAAGGCCAATTAAATATTGCATGAAATACCAAATATCATTTATGCCTCCGGTTTGAATTGATTGAATTATTAGTATGACTGGTAAAAACAGTAATCCAATAAGTCCCCCAAGTAATTGTTTTTGATCTGGACGTAATCCCCATTCACCTCCCTTAGGCCTTAATGTAGAATTATTTCCGATAATATGGTTAATTGAATTTTTGAATTCTTTAGTTAAATTTTCATCAATTTGTGTTGCTAATCTAATAAATACTTGATCATTTTCAATATGGCTTTCAAGAACTCCTGGTTGAATACTTAACCTGTTTAAGAATTGAGTTTCACTTATTCCTAATCTATCTTGAATTTTTTCAGCAGAGGCGTCCATTATTTCCCACCATTTAGCATTCGGAGCATAACCCAAATCACAAAGAATACTGTTAACCGTTGATATTTTTCCTATTTCCAAATCAATTTCAAAAGTCACTAATGCTGTAGTTATGGATACATTAGTATTAGTTACACCTCTCATGGAATTTAGTGCTTTGGAAATTTTTACTGCACAATCAGGGCAATCTATCCCATATACCTCCCATCCTACTTTCCAAACCCCCCCCAAAGAAGAAGATAAACTAGCATCAATATTTTCAAAGTTAATTTTATCTGATGAGATATTTTCTTCTAAATCATTATTTTTTGTTTTGATGATGAAAGAGATTACATTAAGAATTATTGTGGCAGGTAAGAGTACTAAAAGTAAAAACATGTAGATAGAATAAAGAATATAAAAATCATACATGTCGATGATTTGGGAGCTACAGGAATTCCCATACACACAGTCATAAGTGATTATTATAGAGGATAAACAGCCAAATAAAAATAATGTAAAAGAAAATTTTGAGAGTATCGAGAATATCTTTTCTGCATCATAGATTAAATCATCATGGCTAAGATTCGAATAATCATTACTAATTAATTTTTGATTGATGTGATTATTTTTCTCATTATTTTTTTCTTTTGGAATTACTATATTTACGAGTGTTTGTGAATCAACCTTTTCTTCTTCAAGAATCAAAAAATCGTCATCATTTGCTTCTGACACAATGAATCCACACCTTTGCAAATCATCAATATTCCGATATCCTCATTATATAATTTTTCAATTGAATAATTATTTTTTCAATTGAATAATTCAAAGAGTGATTAAAGAATGCCGAGGGCAGGATTCGAACCTGCGAACCGCTAGGGAGAGGAGCTTGAATCCCCCGGAGTTGACCGCTTTCCTACCTCGGCAGTACTCATACTGCGGAGTGATTTGCATTTCAGCCTTGTTGTCTTTAATGAATAATTCATAACCTGTCACGTTTTGTTATGGTTCGACAGGCATGGTTAAAGACAGCAAAGCAGAGTCGTCAATAGACGTTACTTTAGCGAAGCAGATAGAAGAAGAACTACATGCAGTATTGCGAAGACAAATTAATCGTAGTGGTCCAGTGCCTTTACCAAGGAAAGATTTTTGGAATAAGGTTTCTGATCTATGTAATTTTCTTGAAATCGAAGTAAATAGATTAGGTAAGGCAGAGGGGTGGAGTTTACGGACTCAGGCTGCAGCAAAAAGGCAATCTAGTATTCGAAGGGCTGCTTCTGAATTAGGTAGAAAACGTCTAGTTTCTATGTTAGAACATTCCACAACTAATCTGTTCACTGCAAACCCATTTCCTGGGGATAGCATGGTTAATACACAAGGAATAGAATCAATGGATTGGGGTAAACATGATTCCAATGAGAGAGCATTTTATACACATGTTGAAGAATTAATTCGCAAGTTCAAACATGATATCCATTGGGAAAATATACAGTTTGGAGTATTAGGTGACTTTGAAGAAACATCATTAAAAGTTTCTCCTGGAACAACGCAACTCGATGATTTTGTTAAAGAAGACATTACAGAAGATGGGACGCCAGAACTATTATTCATCGAGCCTGAGGATAAAACCGATTTTATTGATGATTTTCAAGACGAGGAAGAACGAATTGCTAATGCAGAAAGCTATTCTGATTTATCACTCGATCAATCTCAATCCATCGAAACGTCCGACTCTGAAAATGTTTTAGAATCAAACTCAATTCTGAGAATTAGAATAATTAAAGATAGTGAAGAGCCTTTTATTGATTCAAGTGGAAAAGAACTTATTCTAACAAGTGGAGATATTCATCAGCTTGATGAAGCACTTGCTAACATGTTAATAGAATTAGATTATGCTGAATTAGCAGAACTCTAAACAATACTTCTCATAGCTAATTCAATACTAACGGAATCAGGAATTGCAATTCTTGCAATTTGTCTTAATGCTACTTCATCCTTATTGGTTGCTAATTTAACTTCTAGAAGTCTTTTGTGGATTCTCATTTCCCAATGGTCATAAGTTTCACAACCTTCTCCATCAGGGGATTTTCTACAAGGAACTACTAATCTACGAGTAGGTAAAGGAATAGGTCCTCTCATGGAAACTCCCGCATTATCACATATTGTTTTGATATGCGAACAGACAGTATCAACATCTTCGTACTTCTCACTAGTTAGTTTGATTACAGTGATGCTAGCCATTTCCAAATCACCTTATTCATATTTAATTATTCAAAGTATTATTTCTTTTGAATTGCAATACACATTCCAGCAGCCACAGTTTTACCCATGTCTCTAATAGCGAATCTACATAATTCAGGGAAATCATCCTTGGTTTCAATTGCCATTGGTTTTGTTGGTTGGAACCTAACTGTTGCAGCATCCCCTGTCTTCAAGAAAGATGGTGTTGTACCGTCCTTTAGGTTCTTCATTAATTCTACAAATTTCACAGCAACTTGACTTGTATGGCAATGGAATACTGGTGTGTATCCTACTGAGATTGCTTTTGGTATATCCATAATTTGAATATTTCCAACAAATGTTTCATCATGTCTTACGAAAACAGGTGCAGTATCTCCGTATCCTGCAACATCTCCTCTTCTAATGTCTGTAACAGCAAGTCCACGAACATTAAAACCAACATTATCACCTGGTTGAGCTCTTTCTACTATTGTGTGGTGCATTTCAATTGATTTAACTTCTGCACTTTGCTCACTTGGATTGAATACAACTGTTTTACCAGAGTGTAATAATCCAGTTTCAACCTTACCTACTGGTACAGTTCCGATACCGCCAATCTTGTAAACATCCTGAATTGGGAGTCTAAGAGGCTTATCCGATGGTTTTGGTGGCATTACTACTTTATCGATCGCTTCGAATAATGTAGGTCCACTATACCATGGAGCCTTATCTGATTTGTGATATACATTATCTCCATCAAATGAAGAGCATGGAATCATTGGAACATCCTTAGGATTAAATCCAGCGACCTTTAGTAATTCACTAACTTCCTTGCATGTTTGGTTATACTTGTCTTCTGACCAACTTACACCAGAAATATCCATTTTGTTAACATTAACAATTAATTGTGTAACTCCTAATACACGTGCTAAGAAAGCATGTTCTTTTGTTTGAGCATTTACACCATCATTAGCAGCACATAGAAGTACTGCTGCATCAGCTTGTGATGCTCCAGTAATCATGTTCTTAACGAAATCTCTGTGCCCTGGAGCGTCAATAACAGTCCAGTAGTAGTTTGGAGTGAAGAACTCTTTGTGGGCAACATCGATTGTAATACCACGTTCACGTTCTTCTTTTAATCCATCCATAACGTAAGCAAGTCCGAAACCGGCTTTACCTGCTTCAGCAGCAAGTTTTTCGTTCTTTTCAACAACATGCCCTTCAATATGACCGGTATCAAGCAGTAGGCGTCCTACAGTTGTTGATTTCCCATGGTCAACATGACCAATAAATACTATGTTCAGGTGTTCTTTGCTTTTATCTTCCCATTGTGAAGCCATCTTTTATCACTCCTTAGCAAACAGTCCGACCGTAAACCTATATATGAAAGAAACTGATTAGATATTAATTAATACTAATCATTTGAAAGTAAGAAGTATTCTGAAATTTTTAACATTTGCTTCATTTTGTTCTTCATTTACTATATTTACTGTCCATGGACCAGGATAATATTTCTGTACGTGGTAACTTCCAGAAACCTGCGTATAAACACAATAATCTTCACCTTCATCACAGTCAAAATTAGAATGGCCAGTTCTTTGATCGTTTCCAGTACTTGATGTATTTATATCCCATTCTTTTGATTTATTATACACATAAATATCTAATTTTTGTTCATATGGGAATAAAACATCACCATCTTCTTTTACATATGTCAATTGGAATTCAGCTCTTTTTAATCTATTTACAGATGGAGACTCCTCATAAACAGTAGTAAATTTAAATTCTTTTGAAGGTTCTGAACCAGAGGAATTTCGATCTACTATGAAATCATTCCATTCTCCTACATAATTAATGTAAACAGTCACTTCATCTTTATCTGTTAATCCTTGGTCATCTGTTACAGTTAACTGAACTTCCCATTTTCCTGGAACTTTATCTTTCCAAGTATATGTTTCACCAGTAGCATCAACATCATTGGTGGAATCTCCATCTCCATCATTATCATAGTTAACGTCTAGATCCCATTCAAATGTAGATAAATAATGATTAGGGTCGTCATGTTCACTAGCAGAACCATCTAGAAGAACATCAATTGTAGCATCTACTTCTCTGTCTCCTATTTCTTTCTCCTCACAAATGAAATAAAGATAAAATTCTTTTGAGGAATCCGAAGTTTCCTCACCATCACAATCATCAATTCCCATTCTTGATCCAGCATTAGATTCTGGGCGAATAGAATCTTTTGGAATAACTTCAACTTCTTCTGTCATTGTTTGACTAAATTGCCCGTCTTCAACAGTTAATGTCACAATATATATTCCTTCGACTGCATATTCCCAAGTTACTTCACTTCCTGATTCTTCTCTTTGAATACCGTTACTCTCATCAAAATCCCACATAAATACGAGTACATCTCCATCTCTATCTATTGTTGCACTCGCATCAAATGTTATGATTTCTTCAGCCTTTATAGCACCACTTGGAGTAATTTTCAATGAAATTTCAGGAGGTTGATTGGATGCAAATGTTTCAGTACACCCAGAAAAGGCTACGCTAAACATTGTCAAAATTAGAAACAAAGATATTGCCTTTCGCTCCATTCTTCTCATACTCCTCTAAAAACACATACCACAAGAAACCTGCGTTTATTTGATTGTATTATATTACATTATAATTGAATAGATTTTATTTCTAAAAATTCTTCCAATCCTTGTAACCCTAGTTCTCTCCCATTTCCAGACATTTTATACCCTCCAAATGGAGCATTGATGTTAAAGTGCCCTCCATTTATGCTGACTTGACCTGTTCTCATGCCCTTTGCAAAACTAATTGCTTTTTCTTGATTTGCAGACCAAACAGCCCCTGAAAGACCATAAATAGAATCATTCGCAAGTATAAGTGCTTCATCTTCAGAGTCATAGGTGGCAATAACAAGAACAGGGCCAAAAATTTCTTCTTTCCAAATTGTCATTTCAGGAGTAACATCTGCAAAAACAGTTGGTTTTACAAAGAACCCTGAGTTCAAATGTTCAGGCATTCCAACTCCTCCAGAAATTAGAGTTGCTCCTTCGTCAATTCCAGATTGAATATAATTATTTACGCTAGTTTGTTGTTTTAAACTTACCATCGGCCCACAACGAGTATTTTCATCTAATGGGTCACCAGTAGAATATCTTTCAATCCTATTTCCGATTACTTCACAAACTTTTTCTTTCATATGTGTGGGTATAATTAATCTTGTTAGTGCAGAGCACGTTTGTCCAGAGTTTTGATAGCAACCACTTATTGCCATTTTCCCAACTAATTCTGGATCTGCATCATTAAGTGCTACATTAGCACTTTTCCCTCCTAGTTCTAATGTAACTCGTTTTATTGAAGGTGCAGATGCCTGACTTACATTTATCCCTGCATTAGTAGAGCCTGTAAATGAGATCATGTCAATATCAGGATGTTCTGCCATATATTCTCCCACTTCTACACCATGTCCACTAATTAGGTTAAATACGCCTTTTGGAATTCCAATTTCGTCAATAATTTCTGCAAGTAAAAATGCATTTAATGGCGCTTCTTTACTTGGTTTTAGAATCATAGTGCATCCTGCAGCTAAAGCAGGAGCAACTTTGCCAATTATTTGATGAAGTGGAAAGTTCCAAGGAGTGATGAATGCACATACTCCAATTGGCTCTTTGACAATTAGTGAATTACGAACCTCTTCTTCCCATTCAAATGTTTCAAGTATTTTTGCATAAGAGCGAGAAACTACACGCGGCGTACCAACCATTGCCATACGGCTATATCCAATAGGAGTTCCAACTTCAGCAGTTATGGTTTGAGCTAATTCCTCTGTTTTTTCCTTTATTGCTGCTGATAATTGATTAAGTATCGATATTCTTTCTTCACAAGAGGTTGCACTCCAAGCAGGAAATGCTGCTTTGGCTGCAGCCACCGCGGCATCTACATCTGCGTGACTACCTACAGGTACAGAACCGATGATATTCTCAGTTGCTGGGTTGATTACTTCAATAACTCCCTTGCCTGTAGCTTGAATCCATTCTCCGTTGATGTACAATTTATCATATACCTGCATATCAAGGGCGAAGATGCTTGATTATTTGAGTCTCACTAAAAAATACTCTATTCAGATTAACTCACTGAACTTTTCAGGAGGTCTACCAATTATTGTTTTATTTGTTGATGTAAGCAATGGTCTTTCCATTAATTTTGGATGTTTAGCCAATAATTCAGCAACAAACCTTTTTTCAGAAAGTAATTCTAGATTTACTTTCAACTCTTTGAATTCTTTTTCTTTGGTTCTAACAAGAAAAATTGGTTTGCTTGCAAGATTATCTAGAGCATTCATTAATTCTTTTTCTGTTAACGGAGAATTTAGATATAGTACAGTTTCAAAATTAATATTATTTTCTTCAAGTATTTTTTTTGCTTGTCTTGATTTTGAACAACGAGGGTTATGATATAATGTGTAGTTCATATCTCCACCATTAAAATGCTACAGGGTTAAGGGTATTTTGACCACCCATATAAGGTTCTAATACTTCAGGAACTTTTATTCTCCCATCCTCTAATTGATATTGTTCCATTATTGCTACAAGAGCCCTACTGGTAGCAACAGCAGTTGAATTTAATGTATGTACGGCAGAGTTTCCCTCAGCAGTCCTATACCTCATTTTTAATCTATTGGCTTGATAATCTGTACAATTTGAACAAGAAACAATTTCTTTAAATTCATTGGGACCAGGTAACCATGCTTCTAAATCATATTTTCTACTCGCAACAGTCCCCATATCTCCCGTGCAGATATTTACTACACGGTAATGTATCCCCAATGAATTCCATAATTCAATACAATTTTCTAACATTTGTTCATGGTAATTCCATGAATCGTCAGGATGGCTAATGATGATTTGCTCTATTTTTGTAAATTGATGAACCCTCCATATTCCTTTGTCAGATTGTCCATGGGCACCTACTTCACGACGGAAACAAGGAGATACACCAACCATTTTAATCGGAAGTAAACTTGGTTCAATTATTTCATCCATATACATTGCAGTTAAGGGATGTTCACTAGTAGCAATCATATAGTATCCATCAGGATCAACTCCATACATTACATTTTCAAAGTCACTTAAGTCAGTAACTCCCTCATACGCCTTACGATTCATCATTGCAGGAGGATGCATCAATGTGAATTCTTTTTTTATCATAAAGTCAACTGAATATGATTGTAATGCCATTTCTAATCTTGCAAGGTCCCCTTTAAGAAAATAAAATCTACTACCTGTGATTTTTGCTGCTCTAGGGAGTTCAGCCCAATTATTCATTTCTAGCAATTCATTATGGGTTCGCGGATTAAATGCGAAATCTGGTTTTTGTCCGTGTTCGGAATGAAGTGTATTCCCTTCTTCATCATCACCTACAGGCACAGATTCATGAAGTAAATTAGGAATAGTCATCCTTATTGAATCACGTTTTTCTTTTAGATCATTTGAGATCTCATCGTAATCATCTATCTTGTTACCTAGACTTTTGACATCAGCAAGTAGTTTTTGCATTTCTTCATTGTTTCCTGATTTTTTAGCATCAGAAATTAACTTTGCAGAATCATTTCTCTTTTTCCTAGCCAGATTTTGTTCATAGATTGCAGTTCTCCATTCATCATCTAATTTGATTACTTCATTGACTTTATCATGAGGTAAACCTCGTTTATCGTGATCTGCTTTAATGACATTTGCATTGTCTCTGAAGTCGCTTATGTCTAGCATGCTATAAGTCCCCGAGTTCGCCTAATGGCTTCAAACCTACGCAAGATAAACCTATTAAAATGAAATATTAAATTCCAATGCCTTTACTCCAAGAAGAATAACTGTTGAGATAAGATATCCTAGAATCGCACCACTATTTAGTAATGGTAAACCTGCTTGAGGCCTTCCTAATGCGACATATCCCATTAGTACGAAGTATCCACACAATCCCCCAATCATTGTCATTAAACCGATCCAAAGAGTAGCATCAATTCCTAGGATTATAGTTCCTTCAGGTAACCATGTTATAGCAGATACAACTAAGATTCCAGGGAAAATTACATCACCTAATCCCATAAACATTGCATCTTTTCCCCTTTCTTTATTTTTGATTGGTTTTTGTTTAATGTTGGCAAAATTATCAATTGATTCAGAATCGATTGTTGTTGTTTCTACTTTTTCCTCTATCGCGTCTCTTTCCCTCATTGTATTTTTCTCATCAAGGAATGAATAATTTCTTTCTTACAAAACCACTAATAATATGGGTAATTTTAGATTTACCATCGTATCTGCTAAGTCAAGCATATGTTTTGATTTGTATACTGCCCAGGCATCATAAATTGCTGCTACAACCATAAAAATAATGATCAGCCAAGGGACAAATGAGATTCCTAGCATAGCAACAACTCCTGATCCAACTAGAATCCCAACTAAGTTTACTACATACCATTCAGGCCTTATGTACAAGGTTATCATCAAAAGTATAGAAATACAAAATCCAATCAATGCCGCCAAGTCATTAACGAGTTCAAATTGATTTTCACTAATGTTCACATGTTGCCATTTATTATCAAGTTGTATAAAAACGACTGAATCTACTGATTCTATTGATGAATTAGATAATACTAAACCGCCCTTATTTTCAATGTCAATAGACATATTTATTTGTTCAACTAAATTACTACCTCTAAACATTCTAAAGTTATTCGAATCAATAACAAATAATTCGTCTTGAGCATAATTATTGAAGTTTGCTAATAATACTGATTTTATTTCCCCCTCAAAAAATCCATTACCCAAATGCATTCTAGTTTCTTTACTTGGAATGGTATAATTTTCTAAATCAACATTCCAAGCAATCACATCACCTTCATTATCGCCTATAACTAGTAGTTTTTGTCCAACTTCAACTTCTGAATCCCACCATAAAGAAGATCCTAATGTTGCAGTAGTTATCTTTGTGGAATGTATACTTTCAAAGTTTATGGAAAAGTTTCCATCTTCATCTGGTAAATCTAAAAGTGCGAATCTATTTTCAGTAACCCAAATCAATTGATTATTTTCCGTACTCCAAATATTTATGGTATTTTCATTTTTAATAAATTCTGGAATTTCATAACTTTGATTTTCACCTATTTTTATTAATTCATATTCAGTAGAAATATACCATTCAGAATTATTTGAACTAAATCCATAATGACAATTGATATTACGTTTTAAATCAGATGCAACATCAAATTCAGAATCAAGTGTTAACCATGTTTCACCATCACAAACAATAATTCCTTCTGAAAATGAAGAGGTGGTAATATTTTCATTATTTGATTCAAGAACTACACCTTGATGAAGCAAATCTAGGGGCCCTAGCCCCGTTTCAGAATATGCGTTAGAAAAATAGTAAAATGCATATCCTCCAATATCTCCAGTGGATTTATTTACAAGTGTTTCTGAAGCATAAAAACCGTCATTATGTTGAGAAATAATGTCATATTCATTTTCTGTAGTATTAAATTCCAATGGTTCTACTGGTGTAGAAATAACTAAATTTGTAAGAGGAATTGTAGAGTAACATAGGGCAATAAATAAAATTCCTAAGATACCATACTTAATTACCCACTCTTGTTTCTTTTTTGCTAAAAAGATTATAGCAGCAGTAAATACTAGGATCATTACAAATTCAAGAAGGATATTTCTGGCCTGACTAGCTCCAGCTTCTCCAAATGCTCTGAATTCTGACTTATCATAAAATGGTTGAATAATTATCCCGATTAAAATGGTAACAACAAACATTGCAGCCATTCCAAGCATTGATTGCCATTGTTCTTTCATGGCTCCAATCATTTCTTTAATTTGAGCAGTAGGACTTATTGAATCTTCCTCCATGGCCCTGCTTTACTAGTCTCCTCTATCAGTCTGTCTAAGTTATCACTAAGAATCGACATAAACCTCAATACATCGATTGTTTTGGATGACTTGTAAGTGAATGGACGTTATTGAATGGTTGGAAACTTTGCGGAAGCAAGGCATGAAACTTGGCTTAGAAAACACAAGTGAATTACTATCAAGATTAGATAATCCCCAAAACAATTTCCCTTCAATACATGTTGCAGGAAGTAATGGTAAAGGGACTATATGCTCCATTCTCGCTAATACTTTTTCATTAAATAGAATTAAAACAGGTTTATTCAGTTCACCACATCTTTGTAATACGGAGGAAAGAATCAGAATTAATGGAATACAAATCACCGAGTTAGAATTTTCTTTATTAATTAAAAAATTATATTCCGTTTGCGAATTAGAACCTCGGATTACCCCTACCTTTTACGAAGCAACTTTTATTGCTGCAATGATACATTTTTCATCATCAAAGATTGACCGGGCGATAATTGAAACGGGATTAGGCGGAAGGTTGGATGCTACTAGATTAGTTATTGCAGATTGCTGCATCTTAACTAAAATTTCATTAGAACACACAGAAATACTTGGGAATACATTATTAGAAATCGCGATGGAGAAGTCCGCTATTGCTAGAGAAGGCGTACCATTAATTTCTATGTGGATAGATGATGAAAACATTCGTAAAAAAATAAAAGAATCAGTTAGTTCACCAGAATTAATTGAATGGTATATCCCCCCCCCGAATCAAAATTTTGTAGATGAGGCAGTGGGATTGGCAAATTTAGCATTGTCACGGTTGAACCTTACTATGAATTGTGAAAACGCTGTAAAGGCTACTTTATGGCCCGGTCGGATGCAAAAAATAGAATATTCTGAGACTTTGAATATCTTGCTTGATTGTGCACATAACCCTAGTGGGATATCTAGAGCAATTGATGAAATATCTAAATCTCATAATGATATTGAACACATTGTATTTGGTTGTACAAAACAATCAAATTTAGATCGTTTTTTAAAACCAGTAATTAATTATGTTAAATCTTCCAAAATTGAGAGAATTATCTTGACAGAACCTCAAGGCGGCCGAACAGAATCTGAATCTACAGAAAAGTTATTCAAAATATTATCTTCAAATTTACCAGATGTAAAGTTTCACGAAGAACCAAGTCCTTTTGATGCGATAGAAAAAGGAGTTTTTTTAACAAAAAAAGGAACATTACTTTGTATAGGCAGCCTTTATCTTATTGGTAATATATTGACAATATTGGAATTAGATAGTAGTGATTCTATGAATATATTATCTTTATGAATTGATGTGACATTCCGAAAGTAAAAATGAGCAGTTGACTTCGGAGGGGTGGTGAAGATATAATGAAATGGGATTTAAGATTTTTAAAACTCGCACAACATATTTCAAATTGGAGTAAAGATCCATCTACAAAAGTAGGGTGTATTATTGTTGGAGAAGATAGAGAGATACGTTCAACTGGGTTTAATGGATTTCCTAGAGGAATTGAAGATACAGAAGAGAGATTAAATGACCGATCAAAAAAATATCCTTTGATTTGCCATGCTGAAGAAAACGCAATAATGCATGCTGCAAGGATTGGAGTTTCGTTAAAAGATTGTATTGCATATGTAACATGGCCTCCGTGTAATAGATGTGCTAGATCATTAATACAAGCTGGAATCGTTAAAATTGTTGTTCCAAGCGATGTGGAAATTCCAGAAAGATGGAATGAAGAATTTGATATATCTAAATCGATGTTGAATGAAGCAGGCATTGAATTATTAATTATTTGAGACATTCATTTAATTTTGTATCAGATTATATTAAGGCATAATGCCTCTTGAGTAGGTTGAGTCGTATGTCTAAGAAGGCTAAATTAAGTTTGCGAGAAAAGGTTGCAAAAAAATGGGAATCAATTAGAGAACATCATTTAACAATCATGACCACGATTTTTGTGATATCACTTGTAATGATGTTATTTACCTTGGTTTTTGTAATGAATGGAACATATACTGAGTTAACTCCAGAGATGAATGCTTTAGCTTGGCTTTCTGGGTTAATCGGCATAATTGTTGCAATATTTTTATGGCCTGAATTTTTCTTTTTGCGTGGGAGATATAATTCACTAAAAGAATTCATGCAAATTAGTTCCCCCTCCGAATTAAGGAAAGAAATGGCAGATGCCCAAGAAGCTGCAAAAATATTAGGCGATCGTTATCAAGATAAATTACAAGAGTTTCTTCTAGAAAAAGGAATCAGAATGAAGCGTAAGTCAAAGTGAGGGATTTACTTGAAGGCATGGCCATTGCTTAAGGAATTGATACTTGCAACTAGTGTCATTTTTCTCTTATTGTTTGCTATGTATTCTGCAACAGGCAATTCCCCCCCTGTTGTCGTTGTTGAATCAGATTCAATGATGCATAATCCCGACGGGCAGTTAGGGGCTATAGATGCAGGAGATTTGATTTTAGTTCATGCGCCTGATAGCCGCAAGATAATCACATATGCGGAAGCTTTGGAATTCTCTTCTCATTCAAATTTGCATGAAAGTCACGGATTACCAGGAGATGTAATTGTTTATGATAAAAACGGAGAAGATAAAACTCCTATTATTCACCGTGCGATTCTTTATGCTAGAGGAAACCTCACCGAAACACCGGATAGAATTAACAATACTTGTGTTAATGGAAGTTATGACAAATTTAGAATTGACATTTCAGATACTCAACTTGGCACTTGCATCATTACCTGGGATGTTGCAGGAACAAATGTTAGAAACGCCACAAAAATTAGTTGGGATTTCACTCAATATTATTGTGACTTGAGTAATAATGGAGCACATGCCCAATATCTCAAAATTATTGATTGGGTTCCCGACCAAGAAGGGTTTCTTACATTGGGAGATAATAATAATTGCAATGTAGATCAAGGAGGAACAGTAACAAATAATACAACAGGAGGAGGATTAAGAGATTCCTCAGGAAACAGGGTTCAACCTGTATCAAAAGAGTGGGTTGAAGGTATTGCAGGTGCGGAAATCCCTTGGTTTGGTTCAGTGAAGTTAATGACTTTGGGTGCAACATCAGATTCTTCACCAGGAACTAGTTATATTCCTTCTAAAACATGGTATTCTCTAACTGCAGCAATTTCCATACTACTTATTTTGCCAATTATATTAGAGCCAATTGTAAATCGGTTTTTAGAAAAGTCTCCTGAAATGATTTCTCATTCAAACGAATCATTGAGAAATATTAATGATGAAATAGGGGAATCAGAGTAAATCCTCTTTAATCTCTCTGCCTGCCAATTTATCTTGAGTATTTTTTAATTTTTGTTCTAATTCCCCCAAATCACTCCTAATTGAATCTAATTTCAATTGTTCAAATTTAGATATTATTGCTTGTTTTTCTCTTCTTAAACTAGAGAATCTCGAACGTAGACCATCAGAAGAATGTCTTGAATTTATATCATTTACCCAAGATTCAAGAGTATTTATTAATTTACTAATTTCTCCTCCATTATCAGTGAAATAAATCTCTTGGCTTTCTGAAATTTTCAATAATAATTGTTCTGAATTAATAGAATGGGACTTAATACTTCCAATAACATAATCCGATGGTGAGATATAGAGCCTTTGTTCAAGAATATATCCAACTCCATCTTCTTCTACATCATACATACTCATTGTAATTAATGCAATATTATTTTCAAATTTTACCACATACTCTGCAAAACCATCTTCTAAATGCCATAATTCGATTTGACTAGGGATTTCACCGATTTCATCAAGACAAAGTTGTTCGAGCATTTCAGTATGCATTAGTATTACTCAAAATGCAATACTCAATAATATCATCGGATATTTTTGAGTCAATACTTTACTTCAAGAGTAAGAACAGTGACGGAGGGTCATGGCCAATGAGTGGTTAGGGATAGACGTGAATAATTTTATATTCCCTCTTCTACTATTTACATTTATTATTTGGTTATATATTTTATCAAAAATGCAGAAAAATGGATATTTAGACAAATTAAATGCAACAAAAGCACTAGGTTTTATTTTAATGTTAAGAACTCAAAAGGGTATTCGATTATTAGAAAGAATTTCAAAACCTCGTAAATTTTGGAGGATATACGGAGAAATTTCATTATGGGTTTGTAGATTTTCAATGATATTTATTATTCTAATGTTATTACTTGCTATTATATTGTTCATTATTACTGGCCCATCAAAAGATCCAATGCCTATATCTACAATGATTGCAGTGCCTGGATTGAATCCTGTTATTCCATTAGGATGGGGAATTTTTGCATTTATTATTTCTTTAGTAATTCACGAATTTGGTCACGGATTACAAGCCAGAGCTCATGGAATGCGTCTTCGTAGTTTTGGATTATTATTACTTGGTCCATTGCCATTAGGTGCTTTCGCAGAGCCTGAATATGAGGAATTAAGCAGAGCACCAAGAAAAGAACGACAAAGAATGTTTGCAGCAGGCCCATCTACAAATATATTTATGGCAATGATTTGTTTCTTCGTTCTTGTATTAGCAGCAAATCAATTCACAGCTATTAATCATGGAATGCATGCACAAGGAATTGTTCAACATGAAGAGTCAGGAGCTCAATCAGCAGGATTAAATCCTTATGACATTATTACCATGATAGATAATAACCCAATTCCTAACAAGCAATCTTTTTCAGATGTAATGAATAATTATTCTGCTGGAGATAATGTTTCATTAACAGTAATTCCAGCGAATAATAATAATAATCAGATTATAATTAATGTGACTCTGGGTGATGCTTATGAATATACTTATTTTAGTTGGAATCAATCATCAGGAAAAGATTTGAATGATGATGGAAAAGTTGGAAAAGAAGATTTTGATAAATATTTAAGAGATAATCAGGTATTTTTAGAACAAATAAACCGAATGGTAGAACCTGGCGATGCTTTTTTAGGAGTTAGTGGAATTGTTAGTAGTACTAATGGCGTAGATAGACTAGCTGGGCCTTTTGCATCAGATTCTTCTGGTACGGTTATTAGCAAATCAATATCTACTCCTTTTCATTTGATTTCATTACTAACCGCTCCCTTTGAAAATAAAGGAACAGCAATTAATCCATTCGAAGAACATATGCTAGTGGCTGAAGAAAATGGAATTAGTGGAATCTTGGGAACTTCAACTTTAATCTTAATTATAGAATCCTGTTTTTGGTTAGTATGGGTGAATATATTGTTAGGTTTAACAAATTTAATTCCGATATTACCTTTTGATGGAGGACATATGTTTAAGGATATGATGCACGGAACTATTGAAAAAATTAATAGAATTAGGAAATCACTTGGTTTTAAAAAGTGGCATCCTTTGAGTGTAGAAAATTTTGTTAGGAAAATTTCTGGATGGAGTTCCCTAAGTTTATTTTTTATGTTATTTCTAATGATTCTGTTGCCATATGTGATAAAATAATATTTTTCGAACCCAAATCCTCAGCCTTATCCCTGCATAGGAATGCAATGAATTTATGTAATGGGAGCCCTTGATCCCAATCAATCATTGGATTTCCTTGATTTGAGAGTGGTAATTTCGGAATCCTTCTTGCAAGAATTGCTAATTTCCCTTTTAAATTATGTGTTTCAATTCTAAAAAATCTCCACGAATCGCCTCTTACTCCTTTTAGTCTATGAGCATATAGTGGCATAAGTTCTGTCTTTTCTCCTTCACTTAGCATAGAATTATATTGTGTTTTAGTTCTTCCAGATAAATATAATTTTTTGGATTTTGTTGATTTAACCTCTATTGGAAAACTAATGTCTCCCCTTAGAGCAACTAAATCTCCACTTCCTTCCATCCCGCTCCCAGCGGCTCTAACAACTAAAAATGGCCTGTTCATAACCATCATTATTTGTGTTTTTTCTAAGGGACTACAACTACGTGTTATGGCATTAATTCCTTTTTCATCTCCACTTAATACACGTCGCAATTCTCTTTCATATGAACTAGACATATATGTATCGATTTTGGCGAGCGTACTTGAGGTTTATTACGATTATAACATTTAATTGTTCGAAATCATTACAATTCTACCAAAAGCAAATTAATAAAAGGTTATTATTATTCGTCAGTCGTATCTCTTCCAGGAAGTTGATCTTCAGTTTCCCTGTATACTGTACGCATAGCATCAATAAAATTCTTATTTTGTACAATCATATGATATTCTTCAATATTACATTCATCACTAGTTAACCATCCAAGTAAGAGGCTAAATGTTAATTTTGCTCCTTCTCTATGAGGATAAGAAAAAATATCCATTGAGAATGGTGCTGCTGCTACAATGTTAACATCATTTTTTTCTTGAATTGCTGCAAACAGATTTGTATAGGTTTTAGGCAATAAATCTCTTCTTTTATCATCTTGAACAGGACGCCGACAATCTGGGCTTACGACATGTAAAAGATGCTTTGATGAAAGATTGTATGGTTTGTTGTATTTAACCGATGATACGGGGCATGGAGGTAAATTTAATTTTCTTTGTTCTACAGAAATTGCTTTACAAGCCTCTCTTAACTCTTCACCTGCAACATCATAGACTTTTGCATCAATTCCTTCTCTGCCAGATAACCTATTATCTGAAGGAGTGGCAATTAAATCAGCTTCATGTTTTGAGAGGTCACCATAGAACACTTTTAGGATACCATTTTTACAGGTTCGCTTCATTAATAATTCTGCCACAATTAACTGAGGTGAGGCAGCCCTACATATTGACTTCGGTAATATACATCATTCATCTAGAGACATGGTAATTTGTAATAATATACCAAATATAGCGCAGTAGGCCTTTTTTTACAGATTACTTTATAAGGTATCTTTTCTGAGTACCAGCGAGGAATATCTCATGGCAAAAGACAAGAAGTACTTCGTACTAAGAGAAGGAGGAGCAGATACTAGTCAAGTATTTGCAAGTGCACAACCTCGAGGAGCGGCATTAAAAGCAGCATCTAGAGGAAAGACTACCATTCGTTTAAGAGAACGTGGAACAAATCGAGTTCATGTTTTCGTAGGCGAAAGAAAACAAGTACCTAAGCCTGAAAATGGACCAGCATGGTTACCTGAAATGGTCTGGAAGGCAAATGTAAAGAAACAAGGTATTGAACATCTAGGTTAGTATTGTTTAAGTAGCACTAAACACGGATTAAACCGTACCACGATTGCCCCTTTCGGTGCGCCGGAAGGGGCTTTTTTAATTTTCAACATTTAACGCCTTAACTGAGTTCCAGTAAGTTTACGCCAAACCATCTTAAGTGGATCATAATAACGATCCACAACTCTTTCTTTTAAGGGAATTATTGCATTATCTGTAATATTAATTCCCGCAGGACATACATCAGTACAGCATTTTGTAATATTACAATATTCAATACCGAATTCATTTTTTATTTCAGGAATCCGATCTTCTTGGTCCATAGGATGCATTTCAAAATTAGCTAATTTTACCAGTGTTCTTGGTCCACCAAAATCATCAAATTTGTTATATTCTCTAAGAACATGACAAGTATCTTGACAAATGAAACATTCTATACACATACGAAATTCTTGAGCCCTTTTAGCTTCGAATTGACTAAAAACCCAATCTGTTTCTTCCGGGCCTTTGATAGGAACTACTTTTTCAGCCATTTCATAATTCCACGAAACATCGGTTACGAGATCTTTAACGTGTGGAAATGTTTTCATTGGGCGAACAGTAATATTTGTTCCTTCAGGTGTTTCATCAATTAAATCATCCATCCTAGTCATACACATTAAGCGAGGTTTTCCATTAATCTCAGCACTACAAGAGCCACATTTTCCTGCTTTACAATTCCAACGATTTGAAAGATCAGCTTCTTGTTCATATTGAATACGATGAATACAATCTAGTAACACCATACCTTCATCAAGATTAAGATCATAAGATTCCATGTTTCCATTCCCTTCTTCACCTCGAAAAACATCTATTGTAATTTTTTCACTCATTTTAATCAACTTCTATGTTTTTTTATTTTTAGAACGATCAAGCAGTTTTTCTAAATCTGTAGGAGGCTGCTCTAATTCCTCTTGCCGAATTTCAACTTCACCATTTTCCATCCAAATTACGTTTGTAGTATGGCTCCACTTTCCTTTATCTGGCACAGGATAATCCTCTCTAGTATGCCCTCCTCTACTTTCTGTTCTAGTAAGGGCAGCAAGAGTACATGCTTTGGATATATCAATCATATTTTTCAAATCAAGGGCTTGATGCCATCCCGAATTGTAAACTTTTGAAGGACCAACAAATGTTGTTTTTGAACGTTTTTCAAATTCTTCTAGTTCCTTAAGAGCATTTTCAAGTTCGGAACCATTCCGAATTATACCTACTTTATTTTGCATCATATCTCGTAAAGATTCATAAATTCTTCCAGGATTTTCACCCTCTTTTCGAGATAATGGTTCTAATATATCTTTACAAGCGTGGTTGATTTCATTATCATTTAATTTTGGTTGTTCTATATCTATTGCGGATTTTGCTGCAAACTCCCCCGCTCGTTTACCGAACACAACTAAATCAGATAATGAATTACCACCAAGACGATTTGCTCCATGTAATCCTGATGCAACTTCTCCGGCAGCGTATAGTTGAGAGATAGTAGTTTGTTGAGTTTCAGCATGTACTCTAATACCTCCCATTACGTAGTGAGCAGTGGGCCCAACCTCCATAGGTTCTTTTGTAATATCAACACCGGCTAATTCCATAAATTGATGATACATTGAAGGAAGTTTTGTTTTAATTTCTTCAGGCGATCTTTGAGATGCTATATCAAGATAAGCACCACCATGAGTTGAACCTCTTCCTTCTAAAACTTCCTTATTAATTGCTTTTGCAACCACATCCCTAGTAAGGAGTTCTGGAGGCCTTCTTACTGATGCAATTTCACCTGCAACAACTTGCCTTACCCATTCTGTAGACTCTTCTTCAGTTTCAGCATGATCTCCTTTAAACATCTCTGGAACATTATCAAACATGAAACGTTTACCTTTTGAGTTTTTCAGGACTCCACCCTCTCCCCTCACTCCTTCAGTTACTAATATTCCCCGAACACTTGGTGGCCATACCATACCAGTAGGATGAAATTGAACAAATTCCATATCGATAAGTTCAGCACCAGCCCACATAGCAAGTGCATGACCATCTCCAGTATATTCCCATGAACCAGAACAAACACTCCAACATCTTGTAATTCCTCCTGTTGCTAATATTGTAGATTTTGAAGAAAATGTGTGAATTTTACCATCCACACGATTATATGCAATACATCCAGTACATGTATCATTTTTATTTTTGAACAATTTACGAACGGTATATTCCATAAACACATCAATTCCTGAATGTATCCCTTTTTCTTGTAATGTTCGAATAATTTCTAGGCCAGTTGAATCACCTACATGTGCTAGCCGTGGGTATGTATGTCCTCCAAAGTTTCTTTGATTTATCATTCCTTCTTTGGTTCGATCGAAAACAGCACCCCATTGTTCTAATTCACGAATTCTCTTAGGTGCTTCTTGAGCATGAATTTGTGCCATTCTCCAATTATTAAGATATTTTCCACCTTTCATTGTGTCTTTAAAATGAGTTTCCCAATCATCACGATTATCAGCATTTGATAGTGCTGCTGCTGCACCACCTTCTGCCATGACAGTGTGAGCTTTACCAAGTAATGATTTACAAATTATTGCGGTTTTAGCA
>Ga0209709_10000112_pt1 | contig 74482 bp, 55 predicted proteins | sample ArcticOcean_MG_C_2_FD_187435 | JGI IMG/M metagenome (GOLD analysis project Ga0209709, IMG submission 187435) | Marine microbial communities from western Arctic Ocean - ArcticOcean_MG_CB4_136 (SPAdes) (version 2) | ecosystem: Environmental > Aquatic > Marine > Oceanic | place: Arctic Ocean...
AGATCTGATAGCCCAAGAAGAGGAAGAGATTCTGGAAGATCTGATGGACCAAGAAAATGGGGAAATAGTGACAGATCTGATAGCCCAAGAAGAGGAAGAGATTCTGGAAAAGAAAGTTCTCAAGATAAGAAAAGTAATGCTCCGAAAAGACTTCGTGGAAAATCAAGATCTCATTTTAAAAATAGAGACTTAGATGATATTTTCAAAAAGAATCAAGAATAGGGGGATTTATTATTTCGAATGAATCGGGAGATGAATACTATCTTGATGCAATTGATGCCGAGAATAATGGTGAGATTGAAAGAGCATTAGAATTAGCAAAAAAAGCAGTAGAAATCAATCCTGAACATTCAGATGCATGGTGGATGATTTCTACATTATTAATACCTAAAAAAGAACGGCCTACTTTAACAAATGCAAGTAGATCTTTAAATGCATGTAAAAAAGTACTAGAAATAGATCCACATAATGAAAATGCATGGATTAGAGGGGGAAGTATATTATCTGATGAATTAGGTATGTATGACAAAGCATTAGAATGGTGGCACGAAAGAAGAAAATTAGATTCTACTGATTCACTAGCAGTAATTGAAACTGTGGCTTTATTGGCAGATTTAGGATTATACCATCAATCTCTTGATGAATTACAAAGAGTGTGGGAACCAGGAATGCAAGAACTTACATTTGAACAAGAAAAAAAATTATCAAGGTTACATAACCTTGTCAAAAAAGTTGCAATTGATGAAGGTAAAACTCAATACTTCAGACCTTGGAACCTTCGTGACTCAGGTTGGAACATGATTCGTGATAGAATGCATAGAGGGCCTGCAAATGAAACTATGATTTACTTGTTTTTAGTTGCACCTGTACTACTATTGGTAGTAATGGCATCACCAAATACTGCTACTGGAGGTTTTGGAAACCTCTTTTTTATGGTTATAATTATGTTAATAATTGTAATGGGTGGGATGAGAATTGCAAGAAAGATTTCAATGATGCTAAATAGACCCGCATTTAATTTAATTCGGGCAATGGATATAGAAACTACATCAGGAAGAATGGTAATCAGTGATGAAATAAGGAATTCAAAATTATACAGTTATCTTCTTTCTAATCGCCCTCCTGCGTTTAGGCAACGTTTGAATTCAATCGCTGATGCTAACGAAAAATTAAGTAAACAATGGAGACCAATAATTCCAGATTTCAGTGAATTAACTAATCTTAATGAAGAAGAATGATTTATTCATTAGTATTAATTTAATAAATTAATCTATGTTCCTGCAGAATAATCACTTTGATATTCAATCTGTTCATCGGTAAGTGTATCTATTGTATTTCCTTCTGCTGCTAATTTTAAGGAGGCAAGGTTTGAATCCTGTTCTTTTGTAATATCATATACAATATTATCATATGTTTTTGCTTCAGAAGCAAGGCGGCATAAAGACAGGAATTGATTTGCAAAGGACATATCCATTACCTCTGATGGGTGACCTTCTGCAGCAGCCAGATTTACTAAACGTCCTCTTGCTAAAAGATATATTGAATTACCATTTTTAAGAGAGAATTCTTCATTATCTGTCCTAATCGTCCTAAAAGAATCTGATAACTGCTCTAAATCTTCGATATTAATCTCACAATCATAATGTCCCGTATTACATACAATGGCACCATTTTTCATGGAGTCAAAATGTCTTCCTACGATAACATCAACCATTCCTGTTGCGGTACAAAATATATCCCCCACTTTGGCAGCATCATCCATTTTCATAACTTTGAATCCATCCATATGGGCTTTTAATGCAGCTAATGGATCGATTTCAGTAACTACAACGTTTGAACCCATTCCTCTTGCTCGATTTGCTAAACCTCTACCACAATGACCGTATCCTGCTACAACAAATGTTTTTCCTGCAAGTAATACTGAGGTTGATCTCAGGATTCCGTCTAATGTTGATTGACCTGTGCCATGAACATTATCAAAATCCCATTTTGTAATTGCATCATTTACTGCAATTACTGGATACTGTAATTCTCCTGCATTACCCATTGCCCTTAATCTATGAACTCCAGTTGTTGTTTCCTCAGTCCCTCCGATTATACTCTCAAGACTGTCTTTTCTGTCTGAATGTACTCTGTAAATTAAATCTGCCCCATCATCTAAAGTTAATGTTGGTTTAAATTCAAGTGTTTTATCAATGCACCAATAAAAATCATCTACACTTTGACCATGCCATGCAAAAATCGAATATCCTTCACTAGCAAGCCAAGCTGCAACTTCATCTTGAGTAGATAATGGATTACATCCTGACCAAGAGATTTCTGCTCCAGCCGCAGCAATAGTTTCTATCAAAACTGCTGTTTCTTTTGTTACATGTAAACATCCAGCAACCCTCATGCCAGCCAATGGCTTCTCTCTAATCGCATCTTCTTTTAATTTAGATAATACTGGCATTCTACTTCTAGCCCAGTCTACTAAATCTTTACCTTTTGATGATAATTCAAGATCATATACCTTATATTCGTCTGTTTCATTCATATGTTCATCCCCTTCGCAAATAGAGCCTGCTTCTATCTAATTTATCATTTAAACCTATCAGCAAATTGCATTGCGTAAGATCTTGCTTGAGCTTCAGGATATCCCTGAGCAATTAATTGTTGAACATATGCTTCCATTTTTGGATTTGTAGCCTGTGCTGATGGTTGCGCTGTTACCGCCGTTGCAGATACCCCTGCACCTGCAGCACCCACACTTGCAACACTCTGTTGTTGTTGTTGTTGTTGTTGTTGCGCAATGGCGGCTTGTGCATAAGTTCTTGCTGTTTCTTCGGGGTAACCCTGTGCAACTAACTGTTGGACATAAGCTTCAACTGCATCCATTTCACCAACATCTCCTCCAAAACTATCGTCCATATCAGAATCTCCTCTTCCTCTGACAAACATCAATGTTAGTATCAAAGCAATTACGATAAATACAACAACTCCTCCAACTAAAATCAAAGTGTCGCCTCCTGCTCCCGATTGGGTTTCAGCATTCGTATTTGTTCCATCTGTTCCATCGCCATCTCCTGTTGATGAATTCATATTATTTTGCAATGTAATTGTGAAGTTATCTGATAAATCATAACTAGATCCTTCTGCAATTCGAAGATAGATAGTGATAGAATTACTAGTTCCAATATCTCCATAAGAGCCTGAAATATTAACCATCATCTTAATTACATCTCCTTCCGCTTTATTTGCTGCGGCCATATAAGTTCCTTCTGACAACATATTTGCTTTATCATTAATTTCAAGAGTTTTTGGATCAACAGTAGATGCCTCGATTAAAACTCCTCCTGATTCGATTCCGTCAGTAAGGGTAACTGAAAATTCTACAAGATTATCTGATTCATCTGTATTATCTAATGTACATGGGTCATTCTTATCTACTCCACAAGATATTGTATCTTCAAATTCCCATTGCGGTGGTTCATCTACTAAATCAGGGGAAACTACTTGGAAATAAATTCTAGTTGTATCACTAGGATTCATAGCATTATCATAAACAATTAAATCAAACCAGATCAATGAATCTTCAAAAGTAGTATCTCTATCTGATGTTACATTAAAGAACTGATATTGGAAGAATGGAGCCACTTTGTTATTACTTGGATTATCTGGTGATTCTATTTCTCCAATTACTCTAATATTCTTGAATTGTGAATATTTTATAGGATAATCATTAGCTACTTTCCACTCATAATACTTAATTCCTGATCCATCTCCAACCCAATCTAAATCTTGACTTAAACTTGCATCAAAGTAAACCCAGACTCCTGTATCTGAACTATAATCTGAATTAATATCATCTGGTAAGATTATTTGGTAAACGTTTCTAGATTTACCTCTAAATTCTTTAGTTGGGAATTCAGGATGAGGGACTACTACGGTGCTATCCGTTTTATCCGGATTGTTCTCATTCCAAAGTATTTGAAAATCAGCATCTGGTTTATCTGAATCTGCCCCTACATCATCTGTTACAACCTGAATAAATAATTTCCTTCCATGGCCTTCGTCATTGTAAAGATATAATGATACATTCCAAGTTGCTCCTTGATTACAATCAAAAATTAGTGAGAGAGTTTCTTGGCAGAATGTTGCTGTTACTGAATCCGTATTTTGAATCAAATAAGGATTTGAATTAGCATCATCAATTTTCACATTATTCCAATCTGTTGGTCCTTCTACAACCCAATATGCATTTAATTCGTCTATATTAGCAAAGTAAGTGAGATCTATTTCTTGATTACTCTTGATGTAATATCTTTCATAATCTCTATCTTGTGATATCTCTGTAAAATCGTAACCTTGATCGGGACAAACTTGAATATTCAATCTTCCACAAGGTTCACTTCCATCAACTTCAAATCCTAAATCTGTACCAAATGCACCAAAGTCTGCATATTCAGTTACCATATATTTTAGCATATTTGATAAAAGTGGTGTAGTTGATTGTATATCTCCAGAAACTAACTCTACATCTATAGTGGTTACAATTAATCCTCCGTCTCCAATATTACATGTCCCTAATAAACTATTAAATCGGTTATCTGTTTGATGTTTTATAACATTCTGGAAAGTTCCATCACCCATTAATGAATCTCTACAATTACCTAAAGGAACTGTAGATAAAGCCCCCCTTACGGTTTGGTCTTGATCATCTAATGGATTCGTATTTAATACTGAATCAGCAACATATGTGTCATTATTTAGACCATAGGGATTCCAATTTTCCATAGCTTCGGTACTCACACCATCTAAAAGTGGATGGAATTGTTCTCCAATCATCACATCCTCATATTGAACATAAGATTTTGATGAAGACATATCAGAATCGGCTCTATTAGATACCGTGATTCCTAAGGGTAACCTACCTCCAGTTGTTGATTGATAGAATGCTTGGTAAGGTCCAAGATGCATTTCAATGGTTCCTCCTGCATTCATAAATCCTTCCAATGTAGTCTTTTCACTATTAATTCTCTCTGCATATTCCTGTGCTGTTGCTTCGGATTGCCAAGGCATTAATATTTTCTCAAAGCCATTTCCACCCTTCACCGATGTTCCAAGCCAATTATTTGACAAATATGTATTCCAATCTCTAGCCATAGTAAATTGAGTATAAGTCATTCCAAGATCTTCTAAATTTTGTTTTACTTTTGGTAAGTGTCCTCCGACAGCATCTGATAAAATTAATACATCAATATCATTCGAGAATGTTGCTGTGAAATTAGGATCGTTTCCACTAACTCCTCCCCCGACAAGATATGCTTTGAATCCAACTCGATATTCTTTATTACTTTCCCAATCTATGAATATTGGGAAATCTACAGTACCTACTTCTGCTGGTTCAAGTTCATATGCCTTAGTTGTGGACTGATTGAATACCATTTCTCCAGAAGATGTATCAATTACTTCTAAATTAAATACATAATTTCCTGCTAAAACTCCATTAATCACTTGAGCTCTGAATTCATGGTTTTCCACTTCATCAATCGGATAAATGCATTGATAATTGTAATCATTAACACAAGTAAGGAAATTTGGAGGGTTAATGAATAAATTAACACTTTCAACATTAAATGTAGATCTTGTTTTATTATTCTCTTCGACCATTTCATCTTCTCCAAACCATGTTGTTCCTGTAGTTTGATTCTCAAAAATTGTTGTTACTTCAAATCTATAAACACCTGGTCCAAAGTCATGCATTCCAAAGTCAATCTCTACTTCTTCTTGAGCGTCAACTCCTGTGACACTTTCAGTATAAGTTGTATCCGGAACAAAAGTAAATTCTTTAACTGAAACATTATCGATTGCGACACCTAAATATCCATTATTTTGGCCATTATAACCATCGTTATTCGATTCGAAATGGAATGTAATGTCAATATCTGATGCTCCTGCCAATGATGTACATTCGGTGTAATAATATCCACCAATTACAGTTGATGTATTAAGTAAATACATATGTGTAAAATCTACAGAAGTTGATTTTACTTCTCCTGCGGAATTAAATAGAAATTGAGATTCTCTTCCATTATTTGGATCAACTATATCCCCTACATATTCAATTTCATCGGATGAACAATAATTATCATTATTATAATCATTATACTGGCCATAAATAATTCCTTCGTATTGTTCATCTACTCCAATATTTCCGTCTCCATCTACATCTTTTGACCATTCTACAAGTAATTGTACAGTGTCTTCATAATTATAATATGAACCATTATTACTAATATAATAATGTGTATCTGCATAGTATTCAAAACTCAAAGCAGCATATGTACCTGCAAGATTAGATAAATCTATATCATTAATACTCATATTTTCATTCCAATTATCTCCATATCCATCCTGACTAGTTTGTAATACATCTGGATGTCCAAACCACCATGCAGAACTACCAATCTTAGAATTTGGAACGTCTGAGTCATCAGAAATTGCTCCTTGACCATCACTATCATCATCTATATGTACATATTTTTGTGCATTCTCAAATGTTTCACTACATGGTTTTAGATCCGGCCCACAATTTAATTGTGTCGGAAGTGCATACAATATTGTAGCTTCTACATCAAAATCTACTTCGGTATTTCCATAATTCGTTACAGTTGCTTTCATTGGCAACTCACCTTCAGCATATAACCCTCCATCATCAAAGAAGTCTACACTTACAACCGCTGGATCAAATAAATTCTGTGTTTCAATAAAATATTTAAATTCATTATTAATTGTCTGTTCATTTGTCCAAGAAGAATCTGGAGTTATTTGTGCACTAATTCGATAAGTCTTATCATTTTCAAAATCAAAGGGAACTTGTTCTATGATTTCTGCACCTGGTTCAAGATTACTAATAGTAACTGGTTGATTACTATTGTAAATATTTGTAAATGATGTTTGTTGCTTTGTAATGGAGATATTATCAAAAGCAAAACCATCTAATCCTGACCAATAAGTTTCATTTTCATAACCAATACTCCCTTGAAATCCACTTCTAAATCTAAATCTTAAATCTACTACATCTCCTGCCCAATTTGATAAATCAAATTGACCAAGTCCCTCAGCAGTGTATGACTGCCATCCATAATGAGTATCACTGAAAAGTCCGCTTGCGGTTCCTGGTGAGAACCTTTCAGCATCTCCATTAACAATTTGATTCAATACTCTATCATTATCAAATCCGCCCCACTGTGCAACTCCTGAGGGACAATATCCATCTATTATTGCTATGAAAGGGCATGAAATCGGTTGCCAACCTTCATCTTCTGTATTAATCTCAATAAATCCTGTATCCTCATAAATCCAATATAGTGCGAAAAATCCATTACCTGCATTTCCTAAACCTGTATAATCATATGAACCGAATAAATCTAAACTTAACCAAGCACGATCTGCCCCCGTAAGATCTACATCATTCAAAATAATAGCTTCATCCCAATTTTGCTCATATCCAGACCATGTAGTACCTGATGAATTATCTACATATGTTCCAGCCCAATAGAAATCTGTAGGATTGTTTCCTTCCCAATTAGCTTGATATGAATTATTTTGAGTTTCCTCGCCTTCATCCGAAGTTCCTGTGATTGTATCTGTTTCGACATGCCAATGTATTGATTCTTCTGGCAAATATTCTTGTGAAGTCCAACTACATCCCTGGCCGCAACCTATTGTTTCTTCCGAACCATCGAATGTATTTGCATATACGGTAGAGTTTGCACTAGAGGTGGGGTCAATTTCATCAATACTAACTCCTAAATCGAATGTTCCAGATAATGCTTCCATTCCTCCATTAACAAGTGTAAGATTAACATCTCTAGTTCCTTCACCTACAATCCCATAATAAGAATCTGTTGGGCCGATTTCGATATTATCTAATGCTAAATCTTTGTAATCCATTTCGATTACGGTAATATGATCATATTGGCCATTCCATCCGCGGCTTTCTGCCCAATAATATGGATTTCCCCAGGCATAATCTGCGTATCCTACTACAATGTCGGGTGCACTATCTGCAGAACCTACAAATTGATCTACAGTAGCAAATGATGCTCTAGTCCCTACATCATAGGATAATGGATCTTTATATCCATTGGATTTAGAAAGTACTACCTGAATACTGGATACTGTATCGAAATAATATTCTGTACCTTGCTGACCAGATGAAGATGTATACTCAAATCCTTCTAATAATGTAGGTACAATGAAATCTGGTTTTCCATCATTATTAAGTTCTGAAATTGAAACCGTAAAAGCAACATAGGGGCCAAAATACTCCTTTTGAATTGCCGACCAAGGTCCAGTTCCTGTACGAGTTTTAAATGTGATATTTTCAGAATTTTCATCTGTCATGGCTACAGTATCAATAAAACCGTCTTCATCAATATCTTTAATCGCAAAACTACCATAACCAGTATCCAAGTTTAATTCAACAGGGTTATTTGTTGATGTTCCACTTTGCTGTGATGTTGCATCGATAGGGAACCTTCCTCCTGCTAAAGTACAATCATATTCAATTACGGTAACATTGTCTGATGTCCCTGGATTTGTTAATTGACCTGTTGTATAATCAACGCCATATTGCCTAAGCATCCAGATATCATTATCTTCGCAATCTGCAGGATTTGGTTGACCATTTGGTAATGTTGAGATGTCTTCGCCTTTGTTTCCAATATTGAATTCAGTAAAAGAGTATGTTGTAGACTGCCCTAATGAAGTTAATTCAGAAGCAGGAACTGTAGGATTTGGCCCAGGGTAAACAACTAAATTTTGTGTTGTTAAATCCGTTGCTAATTCCAATACCGCAATGTCATCGTTACCATCAATATCAAAATCTCCTACTTTAACGTCAAAGACATAAAAATGTGTGAATCTTTCACCGATTGAGAATGTTCTTGAATTACATCCATCATTGTTAATGATTGTTACATTTCCTGGTTGAGGGGGTTGATTAAAGGGTAAGTTTGCTTGCCAAATTACGATATCTGCTGGGCCATTGACATTATTTTTAATCTCTACTTTATCCGCAAATGCGATATCTGTCCAATCTGCCTCTCTACGGGGAGAGTTAGATACCCATACGTCTGTTCTTTCTGTGAAATCTCCAGTTCCATCATTCCATAGAACTGTTATTCGATGTGAAAAATCAGTAGCAATAGCAAGATCCTTGTGTCCATCGCAATCAAAATCTGCGATTGCGATGTCAGTTGGGTTATAATGAGTCGTATATTGTCTTGATATTGAAGCGCCTGCGAAATCAATTGCTGCTAAGGTAGATAATAACATTATCAAAACTAATGAAATACTTCTGAAACGTTTGCCGCCGAGATGTGGTTCTCTATTCATGTCTAATCACTATATAGGCGACCTGCGAATCGTTATTATCCCTTTGGTTCAGTGTTCTTTGAATTTTACCACCCACTACGTGGGTGTAATAATGATGAAATTTACAAATTTATGAATTCATCCAAGCCGGAACTGGTCCAAAAGAAATGTTACTCCCTGCAGTTTTTTTCATTAATTTACCCATCCTGTATAGCTTCTCTAACCATAATTCTAATTCCATACCTTCCATTTCTGCCAATTTATCCGAAGCTACAGCTTCAATTATATCAAAAGGCAAGGATGTTACTCCAAATCTACTTAAAGCAATTTTAAACAATTCTGCCAACCATGCTTCTGACATTGCATCTTGTACTAAAGGTCCTGATTTAGGTTCAGGTTCCTTTAATTGATCAAATTCCCGAGCCATGTCTTCAATAGTTGGGACTTCTTGTGCCGCTGCACCATAATTATCTAATTTTGAATCTATGTCTAAACTTCCAATAGGACGTAATACAATTGGAATTCTTGAAGGATCTGGAGTGGGCCCCATACTACCAACAAGTTCATCCTCCGATATCAAAGATTTGCTTTCATTATCTCTTCCTTCTATATTGATGCCTTCTTTGAGAGGTTGTAACCATCCTTTCTCATCTAAACTTAAATCTGATATTATCTCTTTTACCCATGCAGAGTCTCCTTCAATAACTATCTCAATATCATCCTCATTTTCTTGATATACGTATCTAACGGGCCCGTATATCTCTGGCTGCATATACTCGGATTTTTCATCAATTATTTATTAGTTAGTATTTTATTTATTTAGCTAAATTACGTACAACTGTATGTAATATCCCGCCATTAATATAATAATCAACCTCTACAGGGGTATCCAACCTAACTTGTGCTTGGAAATTTATAATCTGTCCATCTTCTTTTTTAGCAATAATATCAACCATTTGTAAAGGTGTTATTTTTTTATCTAGTTTTATTGAGAAATATTCAGTGCCATCTAAACCTAAACTATTTGCATCATCTCCAGATTTAAAACATAACGGAAGAATTCCCATTCCAACTAAATTCGAACGGTGTATTCTTTCAAATGAAGTAGAAATTACTGCTTTAACTCCAAGTAACAACGTTCCTTTAGCGGCCCAGTCTCTACTACTCCCTGTACCATATTGGCTCCCTGCAAGAACTATCAATGGCACATTCTCAGATTGATACTTCATTGATGCATCATAGACATCCATTACTTCTTTTGTGGGTAAATAGGTAGTAACTCCGCCCTCTGTATTTGGGGCTAATTCATTTCTAATTCTCACATTAGCAAAAGTTCCTCTCATCATTACTTCATGATTTCCTCTACGGCTACCAAATGAATTAAAATCAGAAAATTTAACTCCGTTTTCAATTAAGTAACGTCCTGCTGGCCCAGAAGAGGGGAATGCTCCTGCTGGTGAAATATGATCCGTAGTAACTGAATCACCTAACTTAAGTAGTACTCTAGCATCTACAATAGGCACTATTTTTTCAGGTTCAGGTTTAATCCCTTCAAAAAATGTTGGCAATCTTATGTAAGTTGATTCTGATTCCCAATCATATAGTGAACTAGATTCCGCAGGAATTGAATCCCAAAGAGGTTCTTGCATTACATCTGAATATTTTTCTTGGAACATTTCCGGAGTTATCGCGACTGAAATTGTCTCATTTAATTCTTCATCGGAAGGCCAAATATCTGCTAAAAATACAGGGTTATTCTTATTATCAAAACCTAGAGGCTCATTAATTAAATCAATATTCAAAGTTCCTGCTAATGCATATGCAACAACTAATGGAGGACTTGCTAAATAACTAGCTTTAACATTTTGATGTACTCTACCTTCAAAGTTTCTATTTCCTGATATTACACTTCCAACAATTAAGTCTTTTTCTATAATTGCTTTATCTATTAATTCTGGCAATGGTCCTGAATTACCAATGCAGGTTGTACAGCCATATCCAACTACATTAAATCCCAGTTCTGAAAGGTACTTGCTTAATCCTGCTTTGTCATAATATTCAGTTACAACTCTACTGCCTGGGGCAAGTGAAGTTTTTACCCATGGTTTAACGGATAATCCCTTTTCTCTAGCTTTTTTAGCAAGTATGCCTGCAGCAATCATGACACTTGGATTAGATGTATTAGTACAAGAAGTAATTGCGGCAATAACTACATCTCCATGTTTTAATTCAAATTCATCTACTTTTTTTGAATCACTCAATGATTCTGAAGAAAGGCCATGGCCACTATGGCCTATAGGAGCCGATAATGTTTCGATAAAATGTGACTTCATATCAGAAAGATCTACTCTGTCTTGGGGCCTTTTAGGACCTGCTAAAGCAGGTTGAATGGTAAATAAATCTAATTCTAAAATAGTTGAATAGTCTGGCTCAGGATCTGAAGGGTCATACCACATTGATTGTGCTTTACAGTATGACTCAACATTGGAAATATGCTCAGGATCTCTTCCAGATAATCGCATATAGTCTAGAGTCACATGATCTACCGGGAAAAATCCACATGTTGCACCATATTCAGGTGCCATGTTTGCAATAGTTGCCCTATCGGGCAGTGATAAAGCTGACATTCCTTCTCCAAAAAATTCAACAAATTTACCAACTACTCCATGCTCTCTAAGTAATTCTACAATTCTAAGTGTCATATCTGTGGCAGTAACTCCTGGAGATAAAGACCCCTTTAGCCTCATTCCAATTACATCTGGAGATAGCATATAGATTGGTTGACCCAACATTACTGCTTCTGCTTCAATTCCTCCAACTCCCCAACCAAGTACGCCGAGTCCATTAATCATAGTAGTGTGTGAATCCGTACCAACTAATGTATCAGATAACCAAAAACCTTCTTCTTCTCTGGCTACTGTGGCAATCCATTCTAAATTTACTTGGTGAACAATTCCCCTTCCTGGAGGAATTGCACGGAATTTGCTGAGGTTTTTTTGTCCCCATTTCAAAAATTTGTATCTCTCCATATTTCGCTTATATTCTATTTCTAAATTGAGTTCTTTAGCATTAGCATGTACTCCTGAAAAATCTACTTGTACAGAATGATCAATTACAAGGTCTACTGGAACTTGAGGATTTACAGCATCAGGGTTTCCATTTAATTCAACAATTGCATTCCTAAGAGCGGCCATATCAACTACGGCTGGAACTCCAGTAAAATCTTGTAGAATCACTCTAGAGGGCATAAAAGGGATTTCTGAACGATCTCCATCTCCTTTCCACTCTGCAATTGTTTTTACATCCTCATTTGTAACTAAAAAACCATCGCAATTTCTTAATGCCCCCTCTAGAAGTACTCTAATTGTGTATGGTAATTTTTCAATTTTACAATTACTTGTATTTTCAACCGAAGAAATATTGTAAAAAAGCCCTTTGCCACCATTTGATAATTTAAATTCACTAACTGAAGAAGCCTTCGAAGGACCCATGAAACATAGCGACTAAGCAACTTCCTATGAAGGTGCCTTCTATAAAAATTAAAGGAGATCTATGAAAATAAATGCCTTACATATCGAATCAGGCGTTGAATCACATTCACCCTCTAACGTAATTCTTACTATGGTAGGTATTTCATCTACTGGTGAATCAGATGCCGTTGTAACTAAACTAATACGTTCAATAGCGTCAATCCCCGATACTACATCTCCATCTATGGTACCCGCCACTGCTTGACCAAATACAGTATGGACTCCATCTAAATGACTTGGTGTACTATCTTTATCAACAAAATAAAACTGACTTCCGCCTGTATTTGGGTTACTAGTTTTTGCCATTGCTAAAGAACCTGGTTTGTGGGTTAATCCATTATCTGCTTCATCTGGAATTGTCCAAGCACTTTCCCCTTGACCTTCACATGTCGCATCACCTGAATCTACTCCATTACAATATCCATACCATGATGATGTATAACCTCCAGAACCATCTTGATTTTCAAAATCTCCTCCTTGTATCATAAAATCCTGAATTATTCGATGGAATTTTACTCCGTCATAATTCCCTTCATCTGCATGTAATCTAAAATTCTGTACATGAGTTGGTGCTAATTGATCATTCAAATCTACTTCAATCATTATATCAGATTTATTTTGGGCGTCTAAGATTGCTTTGGCTGCAAGTATGCTACCAATGATAAATATAGGAATTAATATCAAACCCCAGAAAGTAGGAGTTTGATCGCTAACTAATTTTGGAAATCTACTTGTACCAATTCCTGCTTCCATCATGCTATTTTCAAGTAAGTTTTTTGCTTGAATAGTATCTTTATTTTTTGGATCGATTTTTAATGATTTTGTATATTGCTGTAATGCATCACGAAATAAGTTCTTTTTCTCAACATTACTCTCCGTTAAAGAGGCCATCCTTAACTTAGCATCTCCTGCTAATTTAAAGACCTGGGCTGATTCATTTTCTGCATCCCAATTCGTTCTTAAAAGTGCCAATGCTTGCTCTGGTTTTCCCTGTTCTAAAAGATTCTCTGCCTTTTCAAAAACGGTTTCTGACTTCTTCGCCATGACATTGCGGACTTGCTTCTTATTTTTGAAAGTAGGTGATGCCCGAAAGAGTCTCAAAATCACCAATACCTTGATGGAGCGTAATCTAAACCATGCCATTCAAGGGGAACTAATAATCCCGCATAAGCCAATAAGCAATTTAAAAATAAAGGAGTTATTAACATGGAAACTATTACAAATAATTGTACGATAAATATAGCGACTGCTAACGGAACTGGATCCCAAAGTGCGAATTTAATTATTCTTCAAACATTGTTCGACATGGGAGTTAATGTTAGTGGGAAAAACTTCTTCCCCTCAAATATTTCTGGATTACCTACATGGTATGTAATCAGAGTTTCTGAAAAAGGATATCAAGCACCAGGAGATGATGTCAATATTCAAATATTAATGAATAAGGCTACTTGGATGAAAGATTTGGAATCACTTGAGCCTGGTAGTGTAATCATTTACAATTCTGATGTGAAATTACCTGTTGAAAGAGATGATTGTATTCTTTATCCTATTCCTATGACTAAGATGGCAAGAACAATTCATCCAAAACTAGCAAGAATGATTTCAAATGTTATTTATGTAGGGGTACTTGCAGAAATCCTTAATTTAGATCAAGAAGTAATAGAGTTAGCTATTTCTAAACAATTCAAAGGCAAGGATTCTGCAATTCAATTAAATCTTAATGCTGCCAATTTGGGTAAAGAATATTTTCAAGAAAATTTCAAAAAACAAGATCCTTATGTCATTGAGAATAGAGGAAAAGACGATGATGCATTTTTGATTGAAGGGAATGAAGCAATTGCACTAGGTGCTATTTATGGGGGGGTCTCATTACTTGCTTGGTATCCAATTACTCCATCTTCATCTGTTGCTGAATCAATAATTGAATGGGTTCCAAAACTAAGATTAGATAAAGACGGCAAATCTACTTGTGCTATAATACAAGCTGAAGATGAAATTGCTGCTGCGGGTATGATCATTGGCGGAGGATGGGCTGGAGGGCGTACTATGACCGCCACAAGTGGCCCTGGGATATCATTAATGTCAGAGTTTATTGGACTTTCATATTTTGCTGAAATTCCCTGTGTAATTTGGGATGTGAATCGTACAGGACCATCAACAGGGCTTCCAACTAGAACTCAACAAGGAGATTTGACACTATTGTACGAAGCAAGTCATGGAGATACACAACATATAGTCATCATTCCTGGAACTGTAGAGGAATGCTTTGAATTTGGATGGCGGGCTTTTGATTATGCAGAACATTTTCAGACGCTTGTTTTTGGATTTAGTGATTTAGATTTAGGAATGAACAAATGGAAGGCTACTGATTTGAAATATCCAACAGAAAAAATGAATCGAGGAAAAGTAATTCACACTCAAGAACAATTGGAAAAAATAAGTAATTTTGGAAGGTATAGAGATGTTGATGGTGATGGAATTCCCTACAGAACCCTACCTGGAAGTGGTTTAGCACCAATTCTTTACAGAGGAACGGGGCATGATGAAGATGGAGTTTATTCAGAGGATCCTGAAGTTTACAGGAATATGATGATGCGGCTTCGTAAAAAGATAGATAGTGCGAGAACAATCTTGCCTCAACCACTTTTCCGAGAAGAAGTAGAACAAGAAGTTGGAATCATTTACTATGGTTCCATGGAAACTACAATTCAAGAAATTGATGACATTCTAGAAGATACGGGCATGAAAGTATCACAATGTAGAGTAAGATCTTTGCCCCTTTCGCCTGCTGTAGAAAAATTTGTAGAAAATCATGAATTAATTATTGTTTTAGAAATCAATAGAGATGGGCAAATGTATGGAATCCTTAGAAAAGAACTTCCTATTGAACTTGTACCTAAAGTTCATTCAGTTGCCTATTCAGATGGATTGCCCCCTCGTGGAAATGTTTATGCCGAAAAAATATTAGAGAAAATAAAGGATGTGCAAAAATGAACATTAAATTAAATGTTATAGATCTACCAAAAGACGATTATAAAGGGGGTCCTTCATCACTTTGCCCTGGTTGCGGCCATGACCAGGTTTCAAATGTAATTATTAATGCTGCATGGGAAAACGGAATTCAGCCTGAAAAAATAGCTAAAATGTCTGGTATTGGATGTTCTTCAAAAACTCCTGCTTATTTTCTTGGAAAATCACATGGATTTAACACGGTTCATGGAAGAATGCCTAGTGTGACAACTGGTGCAAATTTGATTAACAAAGATTTGACGTACATTGGGGTTTCAGGAGATGGTGATTCTGCCAGTATAGGGATTGGTCAATTTATTCATGCAATTAGGCGTAATTTAGATATGCTTTACATTATTGAAAATAATGGAGTATACGGACTTACAAAAGGACAGTATTCGGCTACTGCAGAAATAGGATCAAGAAAGAAAAAGGGTGAAGCGAATATGTCACAACCAATAGATCTTTGTGCGGTAGCGTTAAATTTAGGATGTACCTTTGTTGCTCGTTCCTTTTCTGGTTCAAAAAAGCAATTGACTGCTCTAATAAAGGCTGGACTATCTCATAAAGGTATGGCGGTTATCGATATAATATCTCCTTGTGTTACTTTCAATAATAATGATGAGTCATTAAGATCATATGGATACGTAAAAGAAAATTCTAATGAATTACATGTTGTAGATTATATCCCTCAAAGAGCACCTATAGAAGAAGTTGAAGTCCCAGCAGGAAACTATAGAGATATTACATTACATGATGGATCTATCATTCGATTAGAAACTATTGATGACACTCATGACCCTTCTGATATTGTAGCTGCATTATCATCATTACACAAAGCAGAAAGAGAGAAGAGTCATGTTACTGGTTTACTTTATTTTAATCCGAATGTTGAAACTACCTCTGAGCAACTTAATCTTTCAGATACCCCATTATCAGCACTAAATGAAGAAGATATGAGGCCATCAGAAGAGTCTCTTATTGAAATAATCAAGAATAAACGTGGTTAGAACTTATTCCCAAGAAATAATTACACTTACCGCATACGACATGCAATGGCTGACGTAGTGGGGGTTGCACTTGCGGTTATATTTGGCCTTGGATTTGTATTTGGAATGTGGGTAGTATTATTCCGAAGAGAGTTAGCACCTCTTGATCGTAGTCGTGCTGTATACGGACATGCTTTTGAAGAAATACTTCCAAGAAGTAAACTAAAGAAGGTACGTAGAACTCAACCTGAAATATTTACTGAAAATAAAGATGATGAGATTTTAGTCGATGATTATGAAGAATCAGAAGAAGAGATAGAAAGCGGATTAACACAACGTTCTGATTGGGCAAAGAATAACGAAGATTCTCTTAAACAGCAAGTCTCAGTTGCAGATATTGAAGGCATTGAAAGTTCAGAAGTTAATGAAGATAATGTTGATGAGTTTGCAGAACGATTAGCACGTGAAGGTGCAAAAACGGGGGATGTTCAAATATCACTTATTTGGAATAATTTTAATGATTTAGATTTACATGTAGTTTGTCCATCTGGAGAACGTATCTTTTTCGATAATCGTAATTCAAAATGTGGGGGTGAATTAGATGTTGACATGAATGTTAAACCTGCATCTAGAAAACCTGTTGAAAATGTTTATTGGCCAGAGGATAAAGCACCAAGAGGAACTTACAAAATTTACATTCACCATTATGCAAAACATAACAAAGGTTTCAGAAGTAACAAAGACCCTACTGAATTTAGATTATTGGTTGATATGGAAGGATCAAAGAAAGAATTCAAAGGTGAAATTTCAAATGGTGAACCACTAAGGCTAGTTGCTGAATTGACCCTAGCCGAAAAAGATGTGAGAACACCACCACCTACTTTTGAAAAAGTAGACATAGACGATAGTTTACTTGATGATTTTGAACAAAACGATTCCACTGAGGATTTAGTAGGTGATATACTTTGAACACAATACTTGATTGATAAGTTAATAAATATAGAATAATATTAACACTTAAGTTCTTTTAGCATCAAATAATATGGTTAATGAGTTAGAAAAATTAACTGTTGTTGAATTAAAGTCTATATTAAAAGAACGCGGATTGACGACTTCGGGAACAAAAAAAGTATTGATTCAAAGATTAGAAAGTGCAGATTCTAAAAAATCTGAAGTGAAAGTTGAATTTGAATGTATCCACTGTTCTTCTCGACTAAGAATCCCTAAATCCTATAATGGAAAAATTAAATGTCCATCTTGTTCAAACGAACAAGAAATTTCTGGGTCTAAATTAAAAGAAGAATTATCTATGGATTTAATAATAAACAAAATCAAAAATTTAGATCAGCAACAAATTTCTTTGGCTATATCATTAATTGGAATTATTTTTGCATTTTTCGCAATAATTATATTCTTTAGTGCATTTAGTTATGATGCAATGTGTACTGAAGAAGATCAAGGAACGATCACTATTGATGGAGAAGAATTTGATTCTTGCGACTCTTCAGGAGTTATATGGGAAACTGGAACAGCGAAGAGAATATTTAATGCATGTTGTATTCTTGTTCCAATCTCGTCATTATTGACCGTATCGGGTTTTCTAATGAGAAAGGAATCTAAAGTAAAAAACGTTCCAGAAGTAACTATGTTAAAACCAGATAATCTTGGAAGATATTCAATAGAGGATTCAAAAAATCAAAACCATGATGATTCTAATATGTCTAAAATAATACAAATAGGTGGAATGGGAATTGGAGTGAGTTTGGGCGTAATTACAATTGTTCTTGGCATTCTATTACTTGTGTTTATCATATTTGTATTTTCGATTATTTTGGGGGCTTGGGAGGCATCTCCTCCGTTTCAACCCTGAATTGAACTCGAATACTTCATTTTTAATTTTAATTATGTGACACCGCCTTCAAATATACAAATGCGATGCCCTTGGCTAAAGTCCCTTAGTGTAGCGGTCCATCATGCGAGGTTCTGATCCTCGTGACCTCGGTTCAAATCCGAGAGGGACTATTCTGGATTCCATTGTGGATATTTAGTCATACAAATTTTAAATTCTTCACTCTCTAAATTATTTTTTAACCATTTATGAATGCTGTTCCAATCTTGTGAGTCGAACCAATGCCTATCATGATTGGCAAATTGTCTCACAAATGGAAATAAAGAATCATTTAATGCTAATGATATTTCTTCATTTGAAATTTTTTTATCTAATTCAATAAGATATTTTGAAGCTTCATGTCTATGCTCTAAATAATCTATATTTTCATAACGATTAGGGTATTTATAGCGATCTAAATGGAATTTAAACTGTTCATCATTACGGTTAATCCAATTTTTTTCGTCTTCATTCAATTTCCAATTCAAAACGTATTGCATTATCTCTAAACTTTCTTCAATTACGATATTATCCGTTAACAATAAAACCGGAACTGTTCCCTTTGGAGAAATCTCCATCATATGTTCAGGGCGTGCTCTAAGTATCACTTCTCTATGCTCATATTCAAAGGATGAACGAATTATTGACATTCTAGCCCTCATTGCATAAGGACATCTACGGAAGGTATACAAAATTGGTTTTTTGAACATTTATCTCACACTATTGAACATACCTAACCATGTATCGAATAAGTGATGCTATTAGTAGGAAACCAACAAACCAACTAACACTCATTCTTGTTATTTTTTGCATTTTTTCTTTCCTTGAATTTTCATCTTCCATTTGTTCATATAATGGTTCTAACGGATTAAATCTACTCATTTAATCACCTCAGGGATCTACTGTTGGATTCCATCCAGAAATATAGTCTTCATCAAAACCTTTCAAAATTAGCTTTGTATTTTCATCTAATTTAATTTCAAGTGATTGTAGATTTTCTATGATTCTTAACTCATTTACAGACTTTGGAATAGTAATATATCCTTGGTCTATACACCACTTTATTGCTATTTGCGCTGGTGTAACTCCTAATTTCTTAGATAAAGAAAATAATTTTTCATCGTTTACTTTTTGTCCTCTAGCTAAGGGACTATATGCCATTGGAACTGCTCCTGCGTTTCTAGTAGCCTCAATTAAATTTGGCCTTTGTAACCATAAGTGAATTTCTATTTGGTTCACGGAAGGGCCATATTTTGAATTCTCTAATAATTCTTCTAAATGATGTGCCCCATAATTTGAAACACCAATGGATCTAGCTCTTCCAGATTCTAAAATTTCTTCCATTGCTCTCCATACATCCCCTCTACATGATTTGTTTTCTGGTGGTGCATGGACCAAATACAAATCTACAAAATCCAATCCTAATTTTTGTAAACTTTCATCACATCTATCCAAGGTTTCTTGATACCCTAAGGCATCAACTCGTCTCAATTTAGTTGTAATAAATAATTCTGAACGATTTAAGTTTGACTCCGCTATAGCATACCCCACATCTTCTTCGTTTCTGTATACTGCTGCAGTATCAATGTGCCTATATCCTTCCTTAAGTGCAAAAAGACAAGCGTTTTTGCAAGTTCCATCTGCAGGTGCCAAAAAAACACCTAATCCAAATTGTGGCACTTTTACTGGGTAAGCTGAGTCACCACCGTTAGTTCGGTGAGATATCGTTAATATAGGTCCCATATTGCACCCATGTAAGAATCAAACATAAAATAGAGTTGATTTGAAAACATATTCATTCTACCACTGCCGTGAGCGAAGTACCTTCGGGCCTAACATTTGAAACTCCCCCTCAACCAACTATTCGTGATAGTGCATCATTAATGTTAACTCGTATCAATAAAAATAAAATTGAGGTGTTACTTGGGAAAAGATCTGAAACAATGAAAGCGTTTCCTAATTTTTGGTCATTTCCTGGTGGAGGTTTAAGCCGTAAAGACCTTGAAAGTGTAAATAAATTAAATATCAATAATGAAGAATTTGCATCTATGAAAATTTGTATTATAAGGGAATTATGTGAAGAATTAGGGCTATCAATATACAATGGCGAATTAATTTCAGTAGATCCAAAAATTAGAAAAACTGTTGTTGAAAACAAAGAAAATTGGCTAAAAGAAGTTCTTGCGGGAAATTTAAAGTATGATTCTCAGGGATTGACATTAATTCGTGAAAGAATTACTCCTGTTTTTGCTCCATTAAGATTTCACAATAGGTTTTTTCACTTACATGTGACAGGAGAAATTCCAGATTTTAATCTAGAAGAGCAAACTGAATTTGATTCCGCTAAATGGTACCCTATTGAGGATTTAATTGAACACTGGAATAACCATGCGATATATTTGCCTCCTCCTATTTTTACTTTGATTCGAGATTTTAAACACCTACTAATGCAAGGTTTGGAATTGAATTCCGCAATAAGAAACCTCAGTTCTGAATCTCCTGAAGAAAGAGAAATAAATTTCTCTGATGGAGTTATTTGTATCCCTGTAAAAACTGCAACTTTACCTCCTGCATCTACTACAAATTGTTACTTACTAGGTAAAAAAGGGGGGGAGTTATTACTCGTAGATCCTGCCGCACACAATCAAGAAGATATTGATTGGATAATGGAATTAGTAAAATCATTTGGGGGGAATGTGGTTGGATTATTATTGACGCATAGACATTCTGATCATTATGGGAATTTAAAGAAAATTATGGAATTAACAGATGCTAAAGTATGGTGTTCAAAACATACTTCTGAATATCTAAAGCTTGAAGATGCATTAATTCTTAATGAGTATGATGAAATCCATCTTAATCATGATTTATATTCATTTAAATGGAAAGTTTTGATTACGCCTGGGCATTGCCCCGGGCATATTTGTTTACATTCAGAAGCAGGATTGATTGCTGGTGATATGGTTGCTGGATTTGGAACTATTTTAATTCCAAATGAGGGGAATATGGAGGTCTATATTGAACAATTAAAACGAATTAGAGAATTAAATCCAAGATTATTATTTCCATCGCATGGCCCATTGATTTCAGTGCCTAATAAACTTCTTTCATACTATATCTCTCATAGAGAAACACGACAGGAACGCGTATATGAAGCCATTAATTCCGGGATAAATACCCTTGCAAATATAAGCAAATATGTATATGAAGATACTCCAAACGTACATATTGGTTTGTCTCAACAACAAACATTATCTCATTTGATTTCATTAAAAAGATTAGATCTAATCTCTCAAAATGGAAATCTTTGGGTTGAAATATAATATTAATTCAAATCAAAACGATCAGCATTCATAACCTTATTCCATGCTTGAATGAAATCTTGCACAAATTTTTCTCTATTATCTTCTTGAGCGTAAGCCTCAACAATTGCTCGGAGTTGAGAGTTGCTTCCAAACACTAAATCATAACGAGATGCTCGGCGAATAACATCACCTGTAGAACGATTATGTGCTTCATAGGAATTACTTCCTGTTGCTTTCCATTCTACATTCATATCTAACAAAGTTGTAAAGAAATCGGTAGAAAGATTGTTGAAATCGTTTGAAAATAGGCCGCGGTCGTCAGAACTTACTCCAAGTGAACGTAGCCCCCCTACTAATACCGTCATCTCTGGTGCCGTTAATCCAAGAAGTTGTGCTTTATCTAGCATCATTTCTTCAGGGCTTACAGTGTAATTTTTCTTAAGGAAATTTCGGAATCCATCTGAAACTGGCTCAAGTACTGTAAAAGAAAATGCATCAGTCTGATCTTCACTAGCATCACCACGTCCAGGAGTAAATGGAACTTTAATTCCTGAAGCCATCTCAATGCCTACATTTCCTGCAAGGACTATTGTATCTGCTAAACTAACATCAAACTTCTCTGAAATCTGACTTAGAATTGTTAAAACTTTAGTCAATTGCTCAGGTTTGTTAGCCTTCCAATCTTTTTGAGGTGATAAACGAATACGTGCTCCATTTGCACCACCCCTCATATCTGAATTGCGGAAAGTGGAAGCGCTTGCCCAAGCAGTTTCAACCATTTCGGTAATCGAGAGGCCGCTTTCTCTAATTTCTTCCCTTAATTGATTTACATCATAAGATGTATTTCCTGCAGGAACTGGATCTTGCCAAATTAACTCTTCAGCGGGAACATCTGGGCCAAGATATCTTGCCTTTGGCCCCATATCACGATGAAGTAATTTAAACCAAGCTCTTGAAAAAGCATCTGCAAATGCGTCTGGATTTTCATGAAAATATTTTGAAATCTTCCGATATTTTGGATCACGAATCATGGCCATATCTGCAGTAGTCATCATAGTTGGAACCTTGATTGAAGAATCTTCAACATCTGGTGCCAAATCCACCTCATCTGGGTTCGCTGGTGCCCATTGATTTGCACCAGCAGGGCTCTTTACAAGTCCCCAAGAATCCTCATATTTGAACAAGAGATCAAAATAACCATTATCCCACTGAATTGGATTTGCTGTCCAAGCTCCTTCAATTCCGCTAGTGATTGTATCTCTTCCTATTCCTTTACCGTGTGTATTCTTCCAACCAAATCCTTGTTCTTCAATAGATGACCCTTCTGGTTCTGAACCAACAAGTTCTGCATCTCCTGCACCATGAGCCTTACCGAAAGTATGCCCTCCTGCAGTTAAAGCAACTGTCTCTTCGTCATCCATTGCCATTCTAGCAAAAGTTTCTCTTATATCTTGAGCGCTAAGTAATGGATCTGGTGTTCCATTTGGTCCTTCGGGATTAACATAAATTAGACCCATTTGAACTGCTGCTAATGGATTATCAAGATCTTGTCGAGTATCTCCATATCTATTATCTCCGAGCCATTCATCCTCACTACCCCAGTAAATGTCTTCTTCGGGGTGCCAAATATCTGGACGTCCCCCTCCAAATCCAAAGACTGGCCCGCCCATTGATTCAATTGCTATAATTCCGGTTAAAACTAAAAGATCTGCCCAACTAATTTTATTTCCATACTTTTGCTTAATTGGCCAAAGTAGTCGGCGAGCCTTATCGAGGTTTCCATTGTCTGGCCAGCTGTTTAACGGGGCAAAACGCTGAGAGCCAGTCCCTGCACCTCCACGTCCATCACCTATTCTGTATGTTCCCGCTGCATGCCAGGTCATTCTAATGAAAAAGGGGCCATAATGCCCATAATCTGCAGGCCACCAATCTTGACTATCTGTCATTAATGTATGAAGATCTTTTTTTAAGCTAGCATAATCTAGTGATTGAAAAGATTCTTTATAATTGAAATTTTCATCCATTGGGCTAGATTTTAAATCATGTTGATGAAGAATACCGAGGTTTAATTGATTGGGCCACCAATTTGTATTTGTTGTTCCACTATTTGCTTTTGATATTGCTCCATGCATTACTGGGCACTTACCATTATCGTTTCCATTATTATTAGCCATCTCATTCATGTGTATCCCGACAACCATCACAGAATACAAAGGCATATAAAATTTATTTTTAATTTTGAAATGGATCTATTTGAATTACGTGACCTACTTCTACTTTACGTGACCCTTCTTCACGTGCTTTTTCTCCTGCTTGCCTAAGCATTCTACGTAAAAATCCTAATTGCCTTATGTCTTCTAATTTTTTCATATTTTCATGAATGGCATGTAAATTATTTCCGAATAATGCTCCTTGTAATTTATATTCTAACTCTTCAGCATAATCTGAATACAATAATAATAATTCTTCAACACATTCATCACTTACTGGCATTCCCGCAAGACTTTTGCATAATCTTTTCATTGATGTAGAATCGTTAGATATCCCAATCTCTAGAGATGATGACTCTTTAGTACCTGATTCTTCATCCTCATCGTTATCAGAATTATCTTTAGAAGCCTGTTTAAAATCAAATTCATCTAATATTCTTTCTAAATGTCGGATTTTTATTGTACTGACTCTATTTTGAGCGGCTGCCCTTGAAGATAGTAAAATTATTTGTTGAAGATACTTCTCTAATTCTTCATTAACACAAACAACTGCAGATGCACCCACTGATTCTACTTTTTTTATTTCTTCTAACATTAGTCCTCTTGTACGACTAAAACCGAGACGATCTCTGCGAGGATCATCTAATGTTTTTCGTTCAGGTTCTTTTTCTAAAGTCTCGAATTCAATTTCCTTTACTATTTCATTTAATTTCGATAATAATAATTCCACCAACTTTGTTTTGACCTCTCCTGAAATACGCATATCTGTAAATTGTCCTGCAACTGCCCCAACACTTGAGGCTGACCACGGCTTAGATGTCAATTTATCACTCCCACTCATAAATCCAGGGGAAAGCAGCTCCTGCAGTTATAGGTTCCATTCCTGAATCTGTCATAACCCATGTATCTTCAGTACCAATACTTCCTTCGGGATAAACTACTTTTGGTTCAATTGCAATAGTACCTCCTTCAACTAAACCTCTATCAAACCCTGCAGCAATTACTGGGCTTTCATCTAATTCCAATCCTACTCCATGCCCTAAAAATCTTGTTTGATCTGGTTTCATCCCCATTAAATTATCTTCATAACCTAATTCACATGCTAATTCAAATCCTGCAACCCACGCTTCAGCACATGTTTTCCTTTGATGAAGAATATCTACGACAACTTCTTTCACTGCCTGCATATCTTCAAGTCTATTTTCCCATTCTTTAGATAATTTACCAACGACAAACATCCTAGTCATATCAACAATATATCCCCTATGGGCATGAAGAAGATCTACAAGAACAGGTTCCCCCGGCTTTACCTTTCCAAAGCCTGAACCCATTCCAGCTCCCGGATATGGGCCAACGCCTCCAATTGCAGCATCAAAAAATGAAGGGATTCCTCCGCTTCTTCCAGCAACTACAACTCCTCTATTACATTGCATTGGAAATCTTCTCATTGATATCTCTCCTCCAAACCCTGCAGCCCTACTTATTGCTTCAGCTGAAGCAGAAAGTTCTAATTCTGTAACTCCCTCACAACCTAATGCACCTATTGAATCAAACATTTGTAATTGAACTTCTGCTGCTATTCTCATCTGTTCAATTTCCCAAGAAGATTTCTTTTCTCGGATTTGGTGCACTATCGTACTACAATCGTGTAACTCTCCACTTAATTCAGAAAGTGATTTTTTAAATTTTGAAGCAAATGAATAGGGCAAGCTGGATAATTGCATTGAAGGCATTTTTTGAATCCCTCGGGAATTTAAGTCTTCGGAAAATTTTGATAATCTAGGGAATCCAACAATTTCATGTACTGCATCGTCTCCTCCTGCTTCGAATTTCGCCCTTTTCAAACTTCTTCGAACGTATTGAATTGGTGTAATTTCTTTACTTTCTGCAGGGATATACATTGCACCATCTTGACGCCCCCCACAAAAATAATACAAATCAATTGGATTATGCAAGAGGGCACCATTTAATCCATTATCATCCAATGCTTTTGCAAGAATGGATTGACGGGACTTTAATTCGGAAATTGGTACTCGCCAATCTTCTCCCTCTGGCCCACAAAGGTCCGATTCGCTCCAGCCCATGTAGGGTCCGAAGAGGAGCAAGTGAAAAGGGTTTGATGTCTGTCACACAAGATATGGGGCGAGATGTACGTGTTACTGTGCTGGGTATTTCACAAGATGGAGGGTTCCCTCAGGCAGGCTGCAATTCAAATTGTTGTGAACCTGTGAAGAAAAATCCCGCATTAAGTAAACACCCTGTTTCTTTGGGAATTATTGGCCTAGATGGATCTAAACATCTTATTGAAGCAACTCGTGATTTAGCTTGGCAATTAAATTTATGGAATTCCATAGATCCCAGTGAAAATAAATTAGCATCTTTGTGGATTACTCATGCACATCATGGACACATTGATGGATTGGGATTATTTGGAAGAGAAGTTATTAATTCTAAAAATTTAAATGTCTATTGTAGTGATAAATTATCTAATTTAATAAAAAATACTCCTAATTGGAATTTGCTTATTGAATTAGAAAATATAGAAATTAAAAAGTTTAAAAATGCTGAATATTATACTCTTTCTCCTGAATGCGGATTTTCAATTAAACCAATAGAAGTCCCCCATAGAGCAGAATTGTCCGATATGCATGCTTTTTTAATTAAAGGTCCTAATAAAACCCTTTTATTCCTACCTGATCATGATGCTTGGGTAAGTACTCTTGATTTTGTAAATAAAAACACAATTATTGATTGGTTAAATTCAGAACATATCGACATTGCATTAATTGATGGTACGTTCTGGTCTTCAAATGAATTAGTAAATAGAACACAAAAGATTATTCCTCATCCAACAGTAAGTGAAACATTACAACTAATTGGTGAAAAAAAAGTGATTGACCCTGAAATTAAATTTACTCATCTTAATCATACAAATCCACTACATTATGAATCAAGTGATGAGTATAAACAAGTTGAAAAAATGGGTTGGGGAGTTACTAAAGAAGGTGAATTCTTTAATCTCTAATTAGAGATATCAAACATCTCACAAATTAATGTTGGATTATCAACAGTAAACGCTATTTCTGCGGTTGTTTCTTCTATATGCATAATATAGAATGAGTTGAGATTAACTCCTGAATCTGCTATTTTTCTAGTAAATTCTGCCAATGCACCTGGTCTATGTTCTAGGGAATAAAGTAATAATTCATTCATCACATATGATGCTCCAAATTCCTCTAATGATGCTTTTGTTGCATTTTCATCATCAACTACTAGAGCTACTGTTGGTTTTGCTTTACCAATTGCTGCAGCCCCTAATATATTCGCTCCCCCTGTTGCTATTGCTTCAGCAACTCCAGCAAGTTCTCCGGGTTCATTTGATAGTTCAATTTGAAATTCGATCATGTTATGCCGTTAACAGTTGGGTATATCCAACTTCCGATTAAAGTCGTCATTATTTTATAGACGAAATTCTGCTCTTGGCTAAATCACAATATTCAGGATCTATGTCGATTCCTAAATATCTCCGATCTGTTTCTAAAGCAGCTATGCATGTTGAACCAGAGCCCATAAATGGGTCGAAAATAAGGTCACCTTTGAATGAATATAACTCAATCAACCTTCTTGGTAATTCTACAGGAAAAGGAGCAGGGTGGCCAATTCTTTTTGCTGAGACAGTAGGAAAGCGCCAAATTGATTTTGTATATTCTACAAATTCCTTACTTTCAATAGTATCAATTCGTTGTTCTTTCTCAATTTTAGAACGTGGAAGTTTGTAATCTCCTTTACTAAATACTAAAATATATTCGTGTATATCTCTTAAACATGGATTTGATGCACTTTTAAATGATCCCCATGCACAACTAGAACCTGCTGATGCAGATTTATCCCAAATGATTTCTCCTCTCATTAAAAATCCAATATCTTTCATAATTTGATTAACATGGCTAGACAAGGGAATATACGGTTTACGGCCTAAATTTGCAATATTAATTACTGCCCTCCCTCCGGGTACTAGAACTCTGTATGTTTCTTCAAATACTCCCTTTAATAAGTTTAAATATTCATTTAAACTTAAATCCTCATCATACTCTTTACAAGCATTATATGGAGGTGATGTAATCATCAAATGCAAACTATTATCTGGTAAAAATGATAAGTTTCTGGAATCTGCACAAATGATTTTATTTTCTAATTCTAAAGGATATTCCTGGGCCCCTCCAACATCTCGATGACTAACCTGGTTTTGATTTAATTTTGATTGGTAATATTTACTAGAATCGTGACTTTCTCTGCCTGAAATTCCAAAATCAGAAGTGCTTGTTGAAGTCCTACCAAGACCTCTAGAATCTCCTGCCATAAATTCAGGGTATTTTCAGACACTATGAATATTCTCTAAATTTTTAAAAAAATATATCTGTTTAAATGGTATTTACAATTATACAAAATGAAAGTTTTGTTGCCATTCAACTAATAAGCGGGATTTATTCGGAACTATTAATGGGGGCTATCCGCACCTTAGATGATGTCTTTCTTGATGGTAAAACTGTGTTACTAAGAATTGACGGGAATAGTCCGTTAAATCCCATAAATAATTCTTTTTTAGATGATTCAAGACTAAGAAGCGTGATTCCAACAATTAATAAATTAACTAAAACCAAACTAATAATTTTGTCACATCAATCACGTCCTGGTAAAAAAGATTTTACTAGTACTTCTGGACATGCGAGAGAGTTTCAAAGACTTCTTGGCCGAACTGTTAAATTTGTAGAAGATATTTGTGGTGAAAAAGCATTATCTGCAATTGAAGAAATGAAAATTGGAGATATATTAATTCTGAACAATGTCAGAATGAATGAAGAAGAATTAGAATGTAGAACTAATAATTTTGAAAATCAACTGGATACGCATTTTGTACAAAGATTATCAAGTATTGCAGATGTGTTTGTTAACGATGCTTTTGCATGTGCTCATAGGAACTCGCCCTCAATTACTGGTTTTACGTATGCTTTACCTTGTATAGCCGGATCATTAATGGTGAATGAATTAAATTCGTTAGAGAATGTTTTAAAACATCCCAAAAAACCCTGTATTGCTGTACTTGGAGGCATAAAAGTAGATGATTCTGTAAATGTTGCTAAAAATATGCTAAAAAATAATATTACTGAAAATATATTAGTTACAGGTGGAGTTGCAAATTTATTTCTAGATATTTCTGGAATTGACATTGGAGAAATCAATAGATCTTTTCTCAAAAAAGAATTAGGCATTAAATGGGAAAGCACATGTGAAGATATTCGAAATATTTTATCTCATCACTCCAATAAAATTACCATGCCTATAGACGTTGCATTAAATATTGAAGGTAAACGAGTAGATGTAGATATCTCTGAATTACCTACCGGGTATCAAATATTTGATTTAGGGGTTCAATCAACAGTAAACATTTCTTCAGCAATAAAGAACGCTGGAACAATTATTCTAAATGGGCCTGCGGGTGTTTTCGAATTAGATGGTTTTAAATTTGGAACTATGGAAATAATAAATGCTTGTGCAGAAAGTGAAGCTTTTGTTGTTGTTGGTGGAGGGCATACTGCTACACTAATCAATAATTTAGGGCTTGCAAGTAAAATTGGTCATGTATCTACAGGAGGTGGAGCATGTTTAGCATTTTTAGCAGGTGAAAAATTATCAGGGGTTCAAAGTTTAGAAATATCAGCAAAAAGGTTTGGGCTTACGCTTAAAAAATTACAACGAGAATTGCAATAATTTTCAATCGGGAATCAGTAGAGTTCAAAAAGGATGATTTTTCGCAGGGAACTCGTATGGTACTTGACATGGATACCCGTCGCTCTGCAGAAGAATTAAGGGAAATGCTGAGAGAAGCGGAAGAAAGGAAGGTTTTGTGGGAAACACATTTCAAAAGTGAAACTATGGATATTAGGAAAAATGCTGAAGCATTAAGAAATTATACTGCATTAAGAGGTGTAATTAAAACTTTGAGATGGTCCCTAGATCTAAGGGACACTAGTGGTAAAAAAGTAAGTCATCCATTAGATTAGATAGAAAATTACTAATTTGTAACAAGTTGTGCCCAACCATATGAAGTCAAGCGTAGTAATCCTGTTAGGGGTTTTTGTGATTAGTATTATCTCTCCAATCTCTTCTGCTCAAATAGATGTAAATCCTGAATGTCCCATTTCTACACATATTGTTTCAGATCATACTCCTGAACAAATTCATATTCAATTAACACAAACGCCTTCTGAAATGTTAGTGATTTGGGCAACGCCCGGGTTAACTGATTCAGTTGTAGAATATGGAATTGGATTAGATGGGACTGCTGATACAAGGGTCACACAAGGCACAGAAATGTGTTATGATCACGACATGGTATTTCATTCTGCAATAATGACTGATTTATTGCCTGGTACTGAGTATATGTATCGGGTTGGAGATAATCATGCTGCAGACTGGTCAGAAAACTTCAAATTTTCTACTCAGGACTTTGAAAAGGATTCATTTGAGTTTATTGCTTTTGGAGATCATGGATTATCTGATGATGCTGAAAAAACTGCAAATCTAGTACGGAGTTTCAAAGATGCTGAATTAGTGATTTTATCTGGCGATATTTCTTATGCAAATGGTGAACAAAGTGTATGGGATGAATATGCCAATAATTATCAAACTACAATGTCAAATATACCTTGGATGATGGCACCAGGGAATCATGAAAATGAAACAGTATATGGATATGGATTCGATGCATATGAAACTAGATTTGAAATGCCCAGTAGTAGCAATAATGATTTCTGGCATAGCTTTGATTACGGAGGTGTTCATTTTGTTGCCATATCCACAGAACACCCCTATCATGAAGGTACTGAACAATTAGAATGGCTAAAAGATGATTTAAGTACGGCAAATGCAAATAGAGAATTAGTACCTTGGATTGTAATATATGGGCATAAACCACTTTACACTTCACACGGATCTGATACTCATGATGATAGAATGATTGAATTGCGAACACTTCTAGAACCTATCTTATTTGAAAATTCAGTTGATTTGGCAATTTGGGGTCATGACCATTTTTATGAAAGAACTTGGCCAGTTGTAAATGAAAATGTTGTAACTAGAGGGATAAACGAAAATGGATTAATGTTTGTTTCGGGATTTTCACCAATTCATATAGTTGCAGGAGTCGGTGGTAAATCCTCATATGATTATTCAGAAGAGCAACCAAATTGGTCATTTCATAGGGAAATTACTCATGGGGTGTTACATATTTCAGTAAATCATACTACTGAAACTATGCATGTAGAATATGTGCGTACGGATAATTCAATTGGTGATTCATTTTTATTAGTTAAAGAAAGTTCTAAAGATCTAATAACTGTGGATGAAAAAAAAGGTGTTCCTGCGCCTGGAATGTTTTTTAACATTCTGACTATCATCGCTGCATCTATAAGTAAAAGAAAAAATTCATAGAATCGTATTAATACTACTATTTGTTAGAAACATTATGAATAAAATCATGAGCACCTTAGGCATGTTACTTTTTTTAGGAGCAGCAATGGCTGGATGTACAGAAGGACCTATTGAACAGATAGATAAAGTTATAGAACCTGTTAACGAACCAATTTCTGAAAATGGTATTAAATTTGTGTATATCCCATCGAGTTATCCAATTCAAGAAGAACATCCTCTGAAGGTACATTTTACAGCATATCCATTGAATGTCAACTCTCCTTATGAATTAACACAAATTTGTTCAATAGACGATGGACATGCAGTAGATGTTTATGAGGCATGGGTAATATTTCCAGGAGCGTGGCAATCATATTTTACTGAGGACAGTGAGATTGAAAGTTGGCATGTGTACGATGCCAATGATTCACCATTAGACGAATTTAGTTTGGATCCAATGACTAATATACTATCTTTTCAAAACCCAATGGTGGTTTTTGGAGATGATGATGAAGGCCATAAAATGAGCGAAATGTTTGAGAATGATTTAAATGAGTGGATTTGTGAAAATGAAAAAGAATTAGAACCTGAAAATATAATTTATACTCCTGAACAAGTTCTAGCCTTAATTGGAGTTGACGGGACTGCTGAAGCTGTTCTTAATTTGGATGCGGTTGCAATTGGGCAAGAAAAGTTTGGTATGAATATGGTAATGATTGTGCCAATAGAAACTCTTGAATTAGGTGAAATGGCTGAAGACATGAGTGGGGATGTAGAAGTCACATCTTCAAGTATGTATGATAATGTTGCTGAAAGAGCAACTAATAGCATGTTCTTATCTATGGAAATACAAGGAATGACAATGAGTGCTCAGATGAGTGATACTCAAGGTGCACATCCAGAAATACCTAATGCAGGCATTATTAATCGTGTAATGACTAATATGGAAACATTTCAACCTGAAGCGGAATGGTTAATAGATTATGATTGGAACTATTCAGAATCAATGGAAGATATTGGAATGATGATTGAACCACCTCAAGAATGTGATGGTCATGGATCTGAAATGGATAACATGGGAAACATGGGCCCTCATTGTATGTGTGATGAAGGATATGATTGGGATGATGGCGATATGATGACATGTATCCTTACTAATGGAAATGGAGATAATATCGAGGGGGAGAATAGTTCCTCTAATGAAGGTGATGAACCTGGCCCTCCAGAACCTTCAGCATTAGAATTAGCAGCTACTGAGTGGACAACTCTTGTTGATGAAAATACAGGCATTCAATCGTTTTCAGGTACTGTAATTATTGAAGGAATGGGCAATTGGTCTGTAATATTGAAAATCATGCCTACGGTTCCACCAAAAGTCACTGGATTATTAATGGCAAATGATACTGAATCATATGATATGTCATTTATTTATGGAGACGAGGTTAATATTAATCTTGTAAGTGAAACTATTGATAGTTGGGAAAGAGCCGCAACTGATTTCATGCTAAAGAATAATGGTCCAGATGTATTTCATGAAGAAATCTGTACTAACACTGAGAATGAAAATGCTACTATGGAATTAATTTATGGTGATTATCAGGAATGTATCTCGTTCAATTGGAACGAAGTCGCCAGCTGGAGCGATCAAGGTTCAGATGGCATTGATAATGATGGTGATGAAGAAATTGACGAAGACGATGAAGATTGGGTGTACTATTACGAATGTAGCAATGAGTATTCAGATCAGGCATATCCATTATCTGAGAATGAATGTAATGCTTTTGAAGCTACTATCGTTCATGATACTATGCTTGATTATACGTTAATAGGGCAAATTGAAGTTCTTGATTCCAATTTAGAAATTCACATTTTCACAACAGGTTATGATGAAGACGGTGTTGAAATTGAACAAATCGTGAATTTTACGGTAGAAAATCAACCATGGGACACTGAGGATGTTCCAGTTATTGGTACTTGGACTAATGATGATGGTGCAACATGGACGATATATTGGCGCTGTGATGATTCAGAAGATCAACCTTCGGTAGTTCAAGAAGAATGTATGATACAAATGTCAACTAATGACTTTGTGGTCATGGGGAATGGGGGCTTTCTGAGCGGTCCTAGTACAAATTTTGATGTTAAATTATACGATACTTGGGCAGAAGATTATACAGGTATGAATTCCATGCCTAGTTTCACATTAGGATTAACGATTACAGCATTACTAGGCGCTTGTTTATTACTTCAAAGAAAGAAGTTAGAATAGGCAAAAATCAAATGTAAATGGGTCCAGAGCCTGTTACATGTCCGAAGTCCCTGTACGCTATCGCGATTCTCATTTAATTGATGAGAATTGTATTCTTCATCATGGTGATTTCTTACTACATGATGATGGTAGTTGGTCTAAATCTAAAGGGGATGAAGATGTTAAATTCAATTTAAATGGTTCAGATCGTGTAATCACTAGAAGTTTACAAAACTGGCATACACATCTTGCAATGATTCTGAATAGAGGGACTGGAGAAGATTTACCATTACAACGATGGTTAAATGAAATTGTATTCCCTACAGAAAAAAAATTAACATCAGAATTAGTTGAATTAGGAACAAAAGCATCTTGTGCTGAATTAATTGCAACAGGAACTACTTTTGCTTGTGACATGTACTATTTCCCTAAACAAATGGCTTCTGGGATGATTGAGGCTGGCATTAGAGGCATTGCAGGAGGGACTGTAACGGATTTCCCAACTACCTCTTATCCAAAAGGAGCAACACAAGCAACTAATGATTTAGATAATCTATTGAAAGAAGGCACTGGGAATTCAAGAGTGGAATATGCTGTTGCCCCGCATGCAATCTATACTTGTGGAAAAGAAACTTTAATGAAATCTAGTGAATTATCTAGAAAACATAACTCATATTTACTCACACACGCTTCTGAAACTAGAACAGAGGTGGCAAATTGCCATAAGGAAAATAATTGTTACCCTGTGGAATATCTAGATTCTATTGGTTTTTTCGAATCTAATAAAACAGCACTAGCACATTGTGGTTGGTTGAAAAAGAATGAGATGAGGATTATGGCTAAACATGAATCAAAGGCTATCCATTGCCCTACCAGTAATATGAAATTAGGAGTGGGAGGTACTATGTCTTACCCTGCAATGAAAGAGGCGGGTGTTGATGTAAGATTAGGTACTGATGGTTCTGCAAGTAATAATTCAATTGACTTACGCCAGGAAGCAAAATTAGCAAGTATGATTCAAAGACATGACCATTGGGACGCATCTATCTTAAATCCACAAGAATTATGGAAATTAGCAACTAATGGATCAAAAGATTGGGTGACTTGGAATATTGATGATATCAGGATGCGCCCGCATGGAATGGATAAACGTAGACTATTAGCAAATCTAGTATATTCTAATGCAGATTGTTTAGACGTGTGGGTAGATGGTGTTGAATTAAGGCATGGTGGTATTACTATGTCATTAGATGTAGAGAACGTATCAAAAGAACTTGAATTATCAATACAAGATTACTATGAAGATATATATTAATCAAACAAGCCAGAATGATGCTGCTAAAATTGCATAGGCACCCAATAATAACGATCCTTCTAACCAATTAGATTTGCCATCTGAACAAATACTATTTACAATCAAGACTGCGACAAATGTTGTCATTGTTTCAAATAATCCAAATTGTAATGTCATATCTACATTAATAATCCATCCCAGTATTACGGCAAGAGGCGCTATAAATACTGCAACTTGTGTAGATGAACCTATTGCAATTCCGATTGATAAATCCATCTTATTTTTCCCTGCAACAGTAACTGCTGTGAAATGTTCTGCTGCATTACCAAACAATGGAATTAAAATTACTCCAATAAATACCTGTGGCCATCCTAATGATTCGGCACTATGCTCTATGCTTCCAACCAAACATTCTGCCATAAATGCAACTAATACTGTAGAACCAACAAGTAAAATTACTGATTGTTTCATTGTCAAGGCGGCAACTTCAGCTTCATGATGAGATGAATTGGTAAATAAATGTGAATGTGTTTTTAACTGAAATAATAAAAATAATCCATATAACCCTAATAAAATTAATGCTGCTACTCTTGATAATTCCAATATTGTTTCATTCGAATGGCTCTCTGTTTGCCCAAATATTGCAGGGATGATTAAAGCCAACATTGCCAACATTAACAATGAACCATTTGTACTAACTGCATCTGAACTAAAACTTTGTTCCTTATGTTTGATGCCGCCCCATAAAAATGCCAAACCTAAAACAAGTAATAAATTTCCAAGTATGCTTCCAATTAAACTGGCTTGTACGACTAATATAAAATTTGCTGCTGATTCTGGAGATGCCGCTTTACTTGCTTCTATCAGTAAAAATATCGCTATTATTAATTCAGCCGCATTACCAAAGCTTGCATTGAGAAGTGCACCCAATCCTTGCCCTAATCTTAATGAAATCTCCTCAGTGGCTCTTCCCATTAACCATGCTAATGGCATTATTGCAAATAATGAGGAAATAAATACTGCAGTCGTATTGTGACTTACATATTCAAAATAAATTGTAATTGGAATAGCCAATAATAAGAGAATTAATTTTGATTTCCTCGGGTCTATAAATTCTTTCCATCCATCTGATGAAACTTGTACTTCGTGTGTTGTTGGCATTTTTCAGCCTCATTATTTTTTATTGAGGCGTCGTCTTTTACCTTTGCTTTTACTTTCGCCAAAGTCATCGTCATCATCGTCATCATCATCGTCTGTTGCTTTACTTCTACGGACTCTGCGTTTTCGTTCTGGAGCAGCTGCTTTCCTTTCTCGGCGTTTAGGTTTAGGAGCTTTAGCTCCAAATAACTCATCATCTTCTTCTTCATCTAATTTATTAGCCGAATCAATATCTTGTTCAGGTGCTGAATCTAAAGGATCTTCTTTTCCTCCTCCTGTGATGTCATCCATATCTGGTTCTGCTGAAGTGCCGATAAATTCTTTCATCCAATCTTCTCCCTCATCTTCTTCATCTGATGCAGGGGCTCTTCCAGCAGTCATTAGAGTCAATATAACCATAATAAATGCAAAGATATTGAATGCTGCTAAAATGTAAGTGAACATATATGGGGGAGAAAGGGCTTCAAGTTCAATTGGAATTGGGTCTTCCTCAGGCTCTAATGAATTGGCATATACACACTGTAATTCTCCTGTGCCTATTTGTTCACAACGATCTACAAAGAATTCTACACTTTTTATATCTGTATTTCCTGCTAAATCAACTGCTTGTACTTCTAATCTGTGCTCACCAATTTCAAAATTCTTAGCTGCATAAGTTACAAAGAAGGATATTTTATTTTCCTCTGAATCCCCATCCACTAATACATCTAAACTTTGCCATGCTTCAATAACTTCGCTATTTGTGCCTAAATTTCTTGTAAATCTAATTTGAACTTCCCCAATACCTACATCATCAATGGCTCCACCACTAATCAATAAATTATCACCATAACGATAACTTGAACCTGTACTTTGTGGGCTTGGTGAATACAATATTAGTGAAGGTTCCACTCCATCTGCAGAATAATTATTTGCTACTGTTATTGCAGAATTACCATATTCATCAAAACCAGTAATCCTAATACTTAATGCTCCAGCTGGAACTTGATCTGTTAATATCAATTGATATGTGTATGTATTAGATGCTGCTCCTGCGGAAGTCATGTATAACCCTGATACAATATTCATACCTGCAGAATCTTCAATGGTGATTTTTGGAGTGTTTCCTCCTGCTGCTTCTTCAATATCTGCCTGAATCGTATATGTCCCTGCTTTCATTGAATTGCCTTGTAATCCTAAAATGCTAATTGATAGGGCTGGACCAAGGGTATCTTCATTGACCATTCTTGCATTATAGCCATCTTCTAAATCAAACTGTAAATTACCATCTGTGTCCATTGCTGCAACCGCATACCAAACTTCCCTACTTAATCCCGAAGGAATTGAAATTGAAACCGTTTGTGCGGGTTCATCCTCATTATTGAAATAGATTGGTCCTTGAATTAATTCCCATCCATCCATTGAAAGAGATGAATCAATTGCTGTACCTCCAATTCCAGTAAATATATTTGGATTGGTGGACCTATATATGTAGTAAGATTCTCCAGTTTCTTCAATTATTTGTTGGAAATTAATTCTGACTGCTGCTTCGCCTACTCTCCATACATCAACTGAATTTACTGGCGTTTTTCTTGGAGGGTTAATATCTTCCGCAATTTCCCCATAACAGTTTTGAATAAATCTAAAATCTTCATATGTTCCAGTATCTTCATCAAATTCTCTATTTTCAAAAGTTAGGAATTCTTCAAGGTTATATCTGGCTTTAGTAGTTACACAGTAATATGAATCTTGAGTCCATGTATTATCTACAACTACATCAAAAAATCCTATACTTGAATCTGATGAACCAACCAAAGTTGGTGGGTTTGAAACAAATGTATTATTTGTAATCTCTGAATTAGATCTCCAAATGTGGTAAATCTCTCCTTCTACTCCTATTTGATCTGTCCAATTAACCCTGGTAATTGTATTTCCAATATATGCTGCTGATACATCTGTTGGCTCAGCAATCCATGGATCAAATGTATTTTCAAATACAGATGCACAATTAGAAGATCCTGTAGATATATTTGTACGGCCATTTGAATCTTGAATTGTGATACAATAATAATAGTAACCAAGAGTACCCCTATTAATTTGATTTGGATAATAACCTACTCCTTCCATACTAGAACCTAGCATCATTACACCTGGTTCATATACGTCATCTATTGGTAATCTTGATCTCCAAATTGTATATATCTCTCCAACTTCACCTGGTGCTTCTGACCAACTAATGTTTGTAATTCCATTACCTGTCATTATAGATGGTTCAAATATTGCTGATACACCCTCGGGGATAACTGGATTTGAAGTATCTTCAACTATTGGATTCATCATGGTATTAGAGTTGGTTGAACCATCTGGCAATTCAAATCTTAAATCTTCGTAATCTAATCCTTGTCCTAAATGATTAGGTAATAAGTAGGTAACTGAATAGTAAACTGATCTTTGAATATTAGGGGGAACTGCTACAGTAATTTGGGTATTAGTTGCAGTTAATGATGCAACTAAATAACTTGAAGTACTTGCAGAAAGAACAAATCCATTACTACGGTTTAATGGAATTGTATGTCTCCAAACTCTAATCGTTAACGCATCTGCCCCTGTTTCGGGTAATACTCCTACGTTTAATTGATTATAATTAACCCAAGATAGGATTGTTGTTTCAGATTGTGAATTAAAACTAGCTGACAATAAAGAGGGCGTTCGAACTGGTTGAGTAGTTTCATTTACTGGATTACACAATACATTTTGTCCACAATACAAAGTTGAAGTTTGTGTTCCGTCTCCTTGCTCGGTCATAATTGCATAATAAAATTGCCCTGACACCTCAGAAGTAATTTGGTAGTCGACTGAATGCCCTTGATGGAATGGAGTAGTGCCATTTTTACAGTAGAAAAAGTTTTGAACATTACAAGCACTAATCGTAATTACAGGGTTTAATGATTGAATGTTTAATTCAGTTATTGTTGATGTATGTCTAAATACATGATATACTGATGAATGTAAATATGATAATACTGTTGCTTCAGTTTGATCATCTAATCCATCTCCATCAATATTATACCATGAAATTGTAGACTTTTCGGTTGCTGGATTGAATGTGACTGACATGCCAATAGCTGGTAATTCTGTCTGGTCATAATTTTCATCATTGTCGACTTCTCCATTATCTTGGCCATCTGGCAACGGATCTTGATCATCGAGGGGATCTGTGAAGTTTGCTACTTCATCTCCATCTAAATGGCCATCTCCATCAGTGTCATTTAACAGTGGATTTGTTTGGTATGTCATTACTTCTTGGCTGTCATTTAATCCATCAGCATCGGTATCAACTACATTTGGGTCTGTCATATATTGATTAATCTCTGCTCCATCATGTAAGCCATCTCCATCGGTATCGTAAACTGTTGGATTCGTATTTGTATTGTAAACTTCGTCTCCATCCTCTATTGAGTCATCATCGGTATCGACATCTTTAGGGTCTGTTTGATATGTTACAATCTCCGCATAATCATCTAACCCATCTCCATCTGAATCTGTGTCTAAGGGATTTGTACCATTGAGTGGATCTAATTCCATCCAATCAAGTAAGCCATCTCCATCGGTATCTGGATTAGTTGCATTGGTTCCAAATTGGTTGATTTCTAGGCCATCGGGAATTTGATCTCCATCAGTGTCATTTGACAGTGGATTTGTGCCATTGTCCCACTCTTGCCAATCATTCAACCCATCATCGTCTGAATCTGGGTCTGAGGGATCTGTACCATTTGCAATTTCATCGTCGTCAGACAAACCATCTCCATCGGTATCTGGACCTGGCATTGGCTCAAATTCAGTACTAGCATATGCTCCTTGAGCCCAAGTAGCAAGTAACATTAATCCAACAATAAGCAATGCGCGAAGGCGTGAAGTCCCATCCATTCGATTCCCTCTCAGAGAACTGTGTTCTTGGTTTTGGTTAAGACTGTGACGCATAAAAACCCCAGTATATGGGCTCTTTGCGCGAAATATCGGAATTATGAGAGGTGGCTTACTCATCTGTCTGCAAGGTGGGCTTTGTCTGTGTTAAGGGTTCTTGTTTGTCGAGTGCTTTTAAATCACTACTAGCAGCTACAAATCTACTTCCAAATGTATACATTCCGCCCATTAAGCTAATGAAAATTATCAAAACCATAGGATTCCAATCAATTCCTAACCAATTAGGATCTGAAATCTGGAAATATGATTGCATAGAAGCTGCAAATACACCAATTAATGTTACTACAATCCTATCTGCTCTTCCAAAACCTGCATAATTTCTGCCTAATCCTACGCTTTGTGCCTGTGTTCCCATATAGGAGCCGAATAATGTCGAAAGGGCGGCTGCCCAACCCCATACCGGATTTACAATCCATGCGGAATTATGGGCAATTGCCAATAATAATGACACATCTACAATCCTGTCTATTGTATGATCTAAATAATCGCCAAAACGACTTGTTTTTCCAAAAGTTCTAGCAATGGCCCCATCTAATCCATCAAAAACACCAGTAAAAATAATTAATATAAACCCAATAAATAATGAAATCCCTCCATGAACTCCCCTTCCTGAACTGAAAAGAAAATAGCATGCAAATAAAGTCAAAGGTAGAGTTGCCCAAGTAATTAGTGAAGGGGGAATATTGCCCATTCTAGAAATTAAAGGATTTATCCATATTTCCCACTTGCTTCGTAAACTTTCTAATCCCATTATTCTCTTCTCTAACTATCTACTATCAAAAAGATTTGTGAAAAAAGGCCCTAAGAATGTAATTCTGCAATCCAATCAATTTCTAGCATTCTTGTTTCTTTATTGCCACGAATCCATTCATTTACTTCATCAAAAATTTCGAGAGGCGGTGTATTTGTAGTATCTATCTCCAATGTACTTATGTTCGTATCTAATTCATTAATTATAGAACTTAATAATTCAAATTCTACATTTTCGGAAATTTTTTCCTTGGTCCAATTTCTTGTTTTCAATCTATTCTCCAATATGTCAGGCCTACAGCGCAATAATACAATACAATCTACAGGAAGATGATGGGATAAGTGTCCATCGATAAATAAATTATTCTGAGGAGCATTTTTCCACTTTTCAACTAAGTTATCATTTAATAATTCCACATCAATCTCAACAGTATCTAAATTTAATGTTTCAGGGATTATTGTGTCATGTTTTTTTGCTAAATCTAATACACTAATCGTATCTCCTTTAGAATACTCACATAAACTAGTTTTTCCACAACCTGGAACTCCTGAGACTGCAATTCGCAAAGGCTGCATAAACAGTCCAAAAGGAGGAAGGATATATGCTAATTCACAGTACATACAAAGCAGATGACCTTCTCACCTAAGATGAAATGTTTGGAATGAGCAACCCTGAACAAGTGATTTCTCAATTTGAGAGATATGCCCAAGAAGGGAGATTAGAAATTGCTGAAGTTATGTCTACAGAACTAGCTGAGAGATTATTAACTGAAAAAAATAGAGATATCGAAAAACAAAAATATTTGGTAAGAACATTAAGAGGGAACTCATCAATATTATTACAGAGAGAAAAATATAATTTATGTAAAAACGCGAGTAAACTGTTGATTAAACACCGAGGTGTGCTAAATCATTTGGCTAAAAAAACCAAACAAATAGATATGGCAGATTCCAATATTTCTACAGTTGCTAATGACGAAATTGTATTTGGGTGTGCGGAAATTGGATTGAAAAGTCTTTTTAGAGCATTGAAGCACCTAAATAAAGCAAATAAATTAAGGCCGCTAGATTGTGAAATTTGTATTTTAATGCTAGAGGCTAGAGTAACAATAAAGAATAAGTTAAATGGTTCTAAATCATCTTGTAAAAAGTTAATTAATTCATTAAATTCTTGTGGGGCGGTAATCTTGAAAAGTGGTCATTTCATATTAAATCCCGAAGGATACGTTCCAAGGTATTTAACTCAACTACTGCCCAGATTAGAGTTTTTATGTGGTACAGAAGGCTTAGATTCAAACTATAAACAAAAAATTAAAGATCATATTGTCAATATTAATTCTCAAATTAATGCAATCAATTCGGGAGAACAAGCTGCAAATGAAAAATTAGCAAAGGCCATTGATTCATTAAACCCAACTTCTGATTACTACTCGTATTAAAAAAAGTAACGAGGGATGGATTTGAACCAACGATCTCCGGGTTATGAGCCCGACGGGATATCCAGACTACCCCACCTCGTTATCTTGAGCGTGAAGCCCATCATACTTGAATATTCAAGTATAAACACAAATAATTCAGTATCAGGAATACGGTGCCTTTTTGGACTAGTAGTACTCACAATGTATTGAAAATCATGCTGGAATCACAGAAATCATTTACGTCGATGCTCATATTATTGCTTATTTTTACTGCTTTTAGTGGATGTGGCGGGGAAGAAATTGAAGAATATTCAGGCCCAATAGATATTGTGTTAGTTCTGTCTGCTAACTCAGGGACTTTAGAAATTACAAAAGGAAACGGCAACGAAACAATAGAACAGCAAAGTAATCCTGTATCTATCGAATTTGATTTGAGTAATACTACCTCAGGTAATGGAGATATCACTGGTTTTACAATTAATCCCGGGGATGGATCAGAAATGATTTATTCAAATGGAAGTGAAAATGGTGTATTCACTCATGAATACTCAGTTCATGGGGTATTTGAAGCAATAATTACTGCAATGGATTCTGAAGATAATGAAAGAAGTATTACAACAGAGATTATAATTGATTATCATCAAGAGCATGATAATCCAAATACAGAAAACCCTGATGTTGTTTGGGTTGATTATATTGGGCCTTCAAAGGATATTCCTATGTCGATGAATATTTCAAGTAAAGTAACAAATATTCCTGCAGGCCCTGCTCCTGAAGTTAACCCGTTTACTAATGATGATGATGTAACAGTAACATGGACCCTATATGATGGTCAAGATAATATTGTAAATACAACTACTGAAATCATAGAAGATGGTAAGGATTTTACGTATCCATATGACGTAGGAATGCCAATTACAGTTAATTGGAGATTAGAAATTACATTAGAAGGAGATGTAAATGTAAATACTGAGACGGTATTCGATGTAAGTTATGACCATTCTCTGATGTAATTCAATTTCACTTTCACTTTCACTTTTGTTTTACCCCTCTTTGGTTACTTCATATACTGAAGCAGGATAAGACCAGATGAATAAGAGGGATGAAGATGGCAAAGAAGAAAGTGGAAGAAGAAGTGGAAGAACAACAGGAACTAGTGGTTAGTGTGGGAGATACTAAAGAATTTACAATTGATGATTTACCAGGAGTAGGGCCAGCAACGGCTGAAAAATTACGTGAGGCTGGTTATGAAGATTTAATGGCAGTAGCAGTAATGACTCCTGCAGATCTAGCAGATCAAGCAGAATTAGGTGAAGCAGTAAGTTCAAGAATAATTAATGGTGCTAGAAAAATGGCAAGCATTGGGGGATTCCTAAGTGGTGTAGATATTTTAGAACGGCGTAAAGAGGTTCTAAAATTAACCTCTGGGTGTCAAAGTATAGATGAATTATTAGGGGGGGGTTTTGAAACAAAATCAATTACTGAATTATATGGAGAATTTGGTTCAGGTAAAACACAATTTAGTCACCAACTTGCAGTTAATACAATGTTGCCACTTAAGGAAGGTGGCTTATCTGATGAAAATAATCCCGCACATGTATTTTTCATTGATACTGAAGATACATTCAGGCCTGAAAGAATACGTCAAATGGCAGCGGCAAAAGGTTTGAATCCAGATGAGGTTTTAGAAAGATGCCATGTTGCAAGAGCGTATAATTCCGCACACCAAATGCTTCTAGTAGATGAAGTTAAAAAAGCGGCTAGTGGATTAAACGTAAAAATGGTTGTAGTTGACAGTGTAATAGGTCATTTTAGAGCTGAATTTATTGGCAGGGGAATGTTGGCAAGCAGACAACAAAAACTCAATAGACACCTAAAAGAATTAAAACAATTATCAGATGTTAATAATGCTGTGGTGTTAATTTGTAACCAAGTTATGTCAAAACCTGATGCAATGTGGGGGGATCCTACAAAAGCTGTGGGAGGACACATACTTAGTCATGCTTCAGCATTCAGAATTTACCTACGTAAAGCAAAAGCAGGACGAAGAATTGCTAGATTAGTTGACAGTCCTAACTTGCCAGAGGGTGAAGCAGTATTCGGCGTAATTGAAGATGGCCTTACAGATTAATGGCTAAAGAAATTAACCCGTATAATCGATGAAATTAAGCCAATAATAGCGACATATTCAAAGTCACTACGACGAGAACTCAAGATATGCGACACCTCATAGAGCGTGTATTAGAATTAGAAGGAGATAAAAAAGTCGATACAATTACAGAAGCACCACCGCTTCCAAGTAATGATCAAGCACTTGAAAAGTTACTGAGAACATTAACTCCTCGAATTAGAGTTTATGGTTGTGGGGGTTGTGGCAGCAATACAGTCAATAGATTAGCTCAAGAACATTTACTAGACGATAATTACGTAATTGGATATGCAATTAATACGGATGCTCAGCATCTTTTACGAATGGAGGTTCCCAATAAATTACTTATTGGAAGAACTGCAAAAGGTCATGGTGCTGGAGGAAATCCGGAAAAAGGTGAACAAGCAGCATATGAATCTGAACGTATATTAAGAGATGTTGTTGAAGAGACTGATCTAGCGTTCATAACTTGTGGCCTTGGAGGAGGAACAGGTACAGGTAGTGCACATGTCATTGCAAAACTAGCAAAGGAACAGGGGGCTTTGACGATTGCAATTGTAACTTATCCATTTAATTCTGAAGGAAATATGAGAAGACAGCATGCAGAATGGGGATTAGAACGTTTGAGAGAGATTTGTGATACTGTTGTCGTTATGCCAAATGAAAGACTATTGCATGTAGAAGGCGTAAAAGATTTACCAATTAGTTCTGCATTTAGGGTGGCTGATGAATTATTAATGAGAAGTATTGCTGGTATTACAGAATTAATTACAAAAGATGGTTTGGTAAATTTAGACTTTATGGATTTAAAAAGTGTAATGGAAAATGGAGGGGGGGTTGCAATGATTGGTTTAGGGGAATCAACAGGAATGAATCGTGCAACTGAAGCTACAATGCAAGCACTAGAGTCTCCACTTTTAGATGTTGATTTCTCAGATGCCAGAGGTGCATTAATCAATGTTGTTTGTGGTCCATCATTAACTTTAGGAGAGGCTGAAGAAGCCGCATCAGTTATTCGAAATAGAATCAATCCAAATGCTAAAATTATTTGGGGAGCCACTGTAGATGAAAGTATGAATGAAGAATTAAGGGTAATGGTTGTTCTTACGGGTGTACGTTCAGAACATATTTTTGGTGCTGCTGTTACAAATCAATTAAAAACATTAAAAAATCGTTCTATTGAATTTGTTAATTAAACAATCTGACCACTTGTATTAACTGTTAAAAGTTCTCCGGAGTACATGGTTGAGCCAGAGCGTGTGCTACATTCAGTAATGGTAATTGCATTTGAGAGAAAAGGTGAAATTGATCAAGACCTTAAAATTATTAAAGCTATTCAAAATGAATTAGAATTAGGTGATGAGGATAAATTAGATGCCTTAGAACACATCAAAAAATTTAGAGGCGATGGAGATTGGTCAGGAAAAAGAGATGCTGTCGTATCTGTCGCTATAGATAGAATTGAAGAAGCAATAGAGGATAATATAATAACTAGTTCTAGCATCATAAATGCACTTAAAAAACTAATTAATGTAACATTAAACGAACAAAAATCCTCCACTGATCCTCTCGCTGCTTTTGAAGATGAGGAGGAAGAAGAAATGCAAGATTCTTCTCTAAAGTTTGGATTAGATGAGGAGGAGGAGGAGGAGGAGGAAGATTTATTGGCGAATCAAGGGTCTTTTTCACTTGGGGATTCTGAAGAAATAGAAGAGGAGATTGATAATGATGATGTTGATCCTTTTGATTTGATTGGAGGAAGAGAGAATTCTAATTCCAGAAATGGGGAGAGCGGATACAAAGATCCATTAGAAGAATTAATGGATGAAGTTGATAACGATGAACTTCAAATTGGTACACTTGAATTAGGTGCTTTTGAAGATGAAGATACTGAAGAAAGAGATGAAATCTCTGAAAAAGATTCTAAATCTTCTGATTCACAGATTATCGAAATGTATCGTATGATGTTAGATACTGTTTGGGTTGATGATGTAATTGATCCTTCAGAAGTTGCATTGCTTGCAAGAAAAAGAAAAGATTTAGACATATCATTTGAAACACATTTAAAATTAGTAAGAGAAATGTTGGAGGATTCTGATTGAAATCTATTTTTTGGACTGCACTAGAAATTGCTTGGTCTGATGGGAGTATGTCTAAAAAAGGTGCATTAATTATTGAAAAATTACATGATGCAATGGAATTAGATCTCTCTTTGAGAGAATCTATTGAAGAGGAATTTACAAAAGATGTTTTGGAAAGTAGAACTGAAAGAGGGGAGGGTACTGGCGATATTAAACTCGAATTATGGGTTAATGAAATGATTAATGATTTAAATTCAGAACAATTAAAATCTCAAATTACTTCTTTAGGAATTAAAGCAGTAAAACAAGGATTATCTAAAGAAAAATGGTCTACAGGTATGAAATATACCCATGAATTTGGTCAATCAAATACATTTGCAGAGGGAGTATGGATGGAAAATCAAACTGAAATTCAAACTGAAAAATTCTTGTCTATACTTCAACCACTTGAAAATGAATTGAATTCTAATTGAGGATAAGGGATGCTGAAATATATTAAGCATTATGTTCCTGCTATAACAGGCATTATAACCATATTATTTTTTTTAATGGGACAGAATTATCCAACATATTTTTGCATAGGTTGGTCGTTATTTATTATTATTGGAGATTATGTTTTACCTAGAGACAAAGAAATCCAAAAATTTTCATATCCTGCAATATTAAATTTTTCAATCTATATAAATTTACCAATTTTATTTTGTTTAATGTTCTTGGTTGTATCTATTTTTAATAATAATCCCCCCAGTTGGTATATAGAGGGATTAAATTCACTGTTTAATATTAATTTTATTCAAATAAAAGATTCTTTTACTATAATAGATAAAATCTCTATAATATTTCAAACTACTTTATCTATAGGTATACTTGGTACAGTTCCAGGTCATGAATTAACTCATAGAAAGAAGAATAAAATTGATATGTTCATAGGAAATTGGCTACTTGCTTTTTCTTGGGATTGTACTTTTGCTATTGAGCATGTTTATGGACATCATAAAGATGTATGTTTAGATGAAGATCCAGCCTCGGCTAAAAGAGGAGAAAATATTTATTTATTTGTTTTAAGAGCTACTTTTAAAGAACATATAAGTGGTTGGAAGATTGAACTGGAACGATTAAAAAGAAGAAAACTTAATCTTTTCAGCATTCATAATAGAATGATTGTGGGATATTTTAGAAGCCTAATTATAACAGTATTAATGTTTATTTTTGGTGGGTTAATTGGAATGTTATGTTTTCTTTTATGTGCTTTATTAGCAAAGTCGTTATTAGAAGGTATAAATTATATTGAACATTATGGCCTAGTAAGAGAACGGGGAAAAGAAGTGAATATGAGACACTCGTGGAACTCCAATCATTTGCTCAGTAGTATTTATTTATGTAATGTAACAAGACATTCTGATCATCATAGATCTACAAATTTGAAATTTTGGGAACTTGAACCCTGCCATAAGGATGCTCCTCTGTTGCCTTATGGCTATTTATCAATGTTATATCTCGTATTAATTACACCATTTTTATACAAAAAAATAATGGCAAAAGAATTGATACACTGGGATCAAAATCGTGCTAATGAATATGAGAGAAATTACATAATGCAATGAGAAAACTTGAGTTCTAATTAATTACTAATTCCCACGTTATTTCTGTTACTCCTGAAAGAGTATTACTAACTGAACAATGCTTTTTCATTGATAGGTCGATCACTCTTCGAACAAACTTCGCCCATTTTATATCCGTACTAATCTTAAAAATTAAGTTCATTTTTGTTACATAGCGTGGCTCTTCATTATTTCTTTCATAATCTATCCCAACTGAAAGTGATTCATATTCTCGATCTTTCATTCCTGTAATAACATCTGCTAAACTACATGCTCCTGCCATTTGAACCATAATCTGAACTGGAGATAAATCATTATCCCAATCACACATCATTTCATACCCTCTAGTGTCTGAACATAAAACTGAAGTTCCTCCTTTCCATGTGACATCTACGTGATTCATAAGAAGGACGATATCGTTCAATATATTGAACTTACCTTATAATTCATAATGGGAGAATTGATGTAAGGCACGCTTGTCGGCTCCTAATGAGAACATGGAAGGTAATGCAATAACAATGAATAATGGTGAACTTGTAGTTCCCAATAATCCAATAATTTACTTTATAGAAGGCGATGGTATTGGTATAGATATTTCCCCAGTAATGCAAACGGTTGTAAATGCTGCAGTAAAGAAGGCATATGAATCTGAAAAACAAATTCACTGGGAAGAAGTATTAGCAGGTGAAAAAGCATTCAATGCAACAGGTGAATGGTTGCCTGATGATACGATTAATGCTATGAAAAATGGTTTAGTTTCTATCAAAGGGCCATTAACTACTCCAGTAGGTGGAGGAATAAGAAGCCTTAATGTTGCATTGAGGCAAAAATTAGACTTGTTTGCATGTGTAAGGCCCGTAAGATGGTATTCAGGCACTCCAAGTCCTGTAAAAGATCCTGGGGCCGTTGATATGATTATTTTTAGAGAAAATAGTGAAGATGTTTACGCAGGAATTGAATGGGAAGCCGGTTCTGATGAAGTTAAAAAAGTGATTGATTTTCTTCAAAATGAAATGGGAGTCACCAAAATAAGATTTCCTAATACTGCAGGGATTGGAGTTAAACCGATTAGTATTGAAGGTACAACTAGAATTGTTACTGCTGCAATAAATTATGCTATTGAAAATGATAAACCAAGTGTTACTATTGTACATAAAGGAAACATAATGAAATTTACAGAAGGTGGATTCAGAGATTGGGGATACAATCTTGCAAAAGAGGAATATGGTGCGACAGAGATTGATGGAGGTCCTTGGTGTACGATGACTAATCCAAACACAAATAATCAAATTATAATTAAAGATGTGATTGCTGATGCAATGCTACAACAAGTGTTGACTAGACCAAAAGAATACGGTGTATTAACAACAATGAATCTTAATGGAGATTATATTTCTGATGCTTTAGCTGCACAAGTAGGTGGAATTGGGATTGCACCTGGTGCAAATATCAACTATGATACGGGTATTGCAATTTTTGAAGCAACACATGGTACTGCGCCAAAATATACGGGATTAGATAAAGTGAATCCAGGATCTTTAATTCTTTCCGCTGAAATGATGTTAAGATATCTTGGATGGGATGAGGCTGCTGATTTGATTGTGAAAGGTATGGAAGGGGCAATATCTGCTAAAACAGTTACTTATGATTTTGAACGTCTTATGGATAGTGCCACATTACTAAAATGTTCAGAATTTGGAGAAGCAATAATTAGCCATATGTGAAAGGTATGAACTTTGCATTAATGCTAATGGTTGCACACGCAATAAGTGCATTGGGACTGTTAATGTTGTGTTTTATTCAATACAAATGGAAAAACACAGGCAAAATACTCAAAGGTAAAGAACGACAAAAAAAATTGGAACAGCATGAAAGATTTGGTCAAAGATCATTATTTGCACTATCAATAGTGGTATTGTTAGCAATTATTGGTAATCTTACTTCTGGATTAAATGCTGGGAAGTCCGTATTTTTATCTATTATTCCAAGATCACCGCATGGTACCTTTGGATTTATAGGCGTTGTATTATTCTATTACTTGTGGAAATTAGGTATTAAAACCCAAAAACAAAGGGATGCTAAAGAAAGATGGTCAAAAACAAAAATGAGACATGGAAGGGCTGCTGATTTGATTATGATTATTGGTTGTATTCATGCCTTTTTAGGATTTTTACAATTATTAAAAATAATTTAATTATTATTTCTAGTGCTCCAAATATTCAACCATTGACTTATGTTTTCATCTATATCATTTTCATTAATATTTCTTTTAACCCCTTTACCATTTTCTAATGGCATTATTCTACAGCCACACGCATTAGCATGGCCGCCCCCATTTTTATCAAAAGCTTGAGCTAATTTTGTTAAATCGAATACACCTTGATTAATGTGTAAAAAACTGTTGCAGTAAAAAGATGCAGATAGAGGATAGCGGCTATGATTTCCGATTTCCCCATCACTATATCCATGAATAATTATGCATGCATCACATTCATTTCCAAAAGTTGAAGTAACAAGATATCCATTAGTACGAAACCCTGTATCTTGCATTTTTACTATAGCGATTCTATCTATTACCTTGCCATTTTCTAAAATAATTCTACGTAATTCCGACTGCTCGTGTTTTCTTTTGTTAATTCTCGAAACGACTGCTTCTTCTTGTAAAATCTCTTCAACCTCTTTTCCAGATGAAAACCATTCTAACAATAAATGAACATAATCTAAATCTTCTAGATTAATTGTTTTTGAAAGCCACAAAATGGGATTATCTGAATTAAATTCAGAAAGTGAAATTTTTCCTGAATCTAATTTATCTACCATTTGCATAAATGTTTCTAAATGTGATAGATTTATTTCTTTTGAACATAAATCAAAAGCTACACGGGCTGCTGAATCAACAGGGTACCATTCACATTTACCTCCAGATGCGGTAAATACCTCTAATTCTTCTTTTGTAGGCTTATTTGTACTATGATGATCTAAATATAGTCCACAATTTGGATGAAATGGTAAATCACATATTGCTGTTTTATTATCAATTATATCATCTAGATTACCGTTTCTTATTTCAGCAGCATGTGCAAATATTGTAGTTGCTTCGGTAAAATATGTCTTTAAGATAGATGCTGCAATTAATCCATCTAGATCTCCATCCGCTACAATTTTCTCAATCGCTAACCCTTCAAACATACTCATTAAAATCATGGTGAAATTAACTTGTTATTCAACTATCTCATTAAAAATAATAGTAAATACAAAAAACAACAACCATTACACCCCTATTATGGAAACGTCATGTGGTGTTATTCTAGTTAATTTTGATTCTGTATTAATCTTACAATATCCTCAAGGTCATTGGGACCTACCGAAAGGCCACATTGAAGATAAAGATGAGAATCACAAACAAACTGCATTAAGGGAATTAAAAGAAGAAACTGGGATTTCAAATATTTCTTGGATAGATGGCTTTTCAAAAAAAACAGAATATTCATTTAAAAATAAAGGGAAAATAATTAATAAAACTGTTTGGTGGTTATTGGCAAAAACATCTGAAATGAATGTTAAACTTTCTGAAGAGCATCTTAATTACATGTGGTTAGATTGGGATTCTGCAATAAATGAAGTGACTCATGATTTAACAAGATCTGTTATCTCTGAAGCCAAAGATTTTTTTGAGAAATTACTCTAAATCAAATCTTGATTGTTGGAGTTCAATGATTCCAGAAATCGAAGGCTCATCTCCTCTTTTTTCAATTGGAACCCATAGAAATTCCTCTTCATCTAATCTAATAGAAACCCATCTTGCAAGAATGAATAACCAATCTGATAATCGATTGAAATATTCTTTAATAAAGATCCTAACAGAATTTTCTCCTTCCTCATTCATTAACTGAATTAGAAGTCTCTCTGCTCTTCTAACTACTGTTCTTGCAATATGTAAATTGGCTATTGGTGCAACACCCCCAGGAAGAATGAATGATTTTAGGGGATTGAGTTCTTTTTGCATAGAATCCATTTCGGATAATAACATATCACTTACTTCCTGTTGTAATAATATGACTCCAGGGGGAACATTATCTACTGGACAAGCTAATTCAGCCCCTAAATCAAATAATTCTTGTTGGATTCTTTTTATTCCGCGGGAGATGATGTGTTGTACTTCTTGTACAACCTTCCTTTCCCCCCCGTCTGAATGTTTTATTGGAATCCTATTACTTTCCATTAAAATTATACCTAAAATTGAATTTAATTCATCTAGTGTACCTACAACCTGTAATCTAGGGTGATCTTTTGGCACTCTCGACCCGTCGACTAATGATGTATTGCCCTCATCGCCAGTGCCAGTGTAGACTCGATTGATGCGGACCATGCATGGGTCTGACCCTTACAATTGAAAGGAGTTGTTACTATTTAGTAACTAATAGGTGATTTTTTTAATTTTAATTTAGAACCTAAGGTATAAAATCCAATCAAATATATTGATAATTCTAATATTATAAGTCCCCAATATATTGGCCCTAATTCTTGATTAAGTAATTCTCTACCGTATGGTTGTCCAAATTTTCCCATAAACGCTGCTTGGCTAATTATATTGGCACAAAACCAAATTATTATACTCATCCAAATATATGTGCTTAATGTCCATTTTTCTTCACTTCTGATCTGTTTTACCTCCATCAATATATATATTGATTTTAGAATATAAAAAGGATTTGTATTATTGCATCAATTATGGTGTGATTTTTCTAAGAGCATCTTCAATTTCTGAAACCCATGACTTATCAATTGATTCTATTCCACCTAACTGAAGTAATCTTTTATTCCATTTTTTATGCTCTTCGTCATTTCCAAAATGAGAATGGATTAATGATAATGCACTATAAGCCATTGCGTTCAAATGTTCTTCATCGACATCCCATGCTCTTTCAAAACAACTAATTGCGCCTCGATCACCATCTACAATTCCCCTTCTTAATTGCCTTAATCCTGATTGGGACCAAGCCAATGGTAATTTACCAATTAGTAATGTTCTAAAAATTAAATAGATATTTAAAAATGTTACAACTGATATTAAACAAAATGCTGATATCTGTTCAAAACTAGATAGGGTCCCCCATTCATTTGAAAATAATGAAATTATTCCTACAACTAATAATACTCCTGATGAAGGTGCAATAAGTACGTCCATTCTTGTTCTCACTGCATGAATTAATCCAATTACTACGCCAATTCCTCCAAGAATGGTCAGAATTAAGGGTTCAACTGTAGGGCCTACCTCTCTTTCGGCCTGTTCAGCAATAAACCCTAAACTCCCTAAAACCACTAATAATATTCCAAATTTTTGAGAATGTTCCGGGAAGGGTTGATTTTTACTCATCCAAATTAAAATTAATCCTAATAACGTAGATATTCCCACATATAGTAATGTCATATATCTCCCCTTGAAATAGGGCTATTTGAATTATCATTTAATTACTTGTGATATTTTGTTCCCTTAATTATTTGCATTGAACGGTATACCTGTTCCACCAATATTGCAGCTGCTAACTCATGAGGGAATGTCATTTTTGATAATGACATTACTGGGAAATCATGACTAGGGAACCCAATTGCTGGACCAATTGCTAAATGTGTATCTTGAGAATCCAACTTCCAAGATTTTACCAAACTTGAAAAATCAATTGAATTATGTCTTTTCCCGTTTTGATCAAATAATATTAATATTCCTTTTTTTGCGTGTTTTTCAAGTTTTGATATGTACTCACTCGGAGAAAGATTATCTGAATGCTCAATTAATTTCACTGATTCTGATTCTAGCCTTTTAGAATATTTTTTTATTAATGTATGTAATGATTTTTCTTTGGATCTGCCATGAAGATGAATATAGATCCGACCCATTGCATCTTGCGAGATAATCAAACATAATGATTTAATGGATGCCAAGACTTTCAAATAATGAATTAGAGGAGTGGACAATGAAGTGGTGGCCGTTTAAGAAACCTCAAAAAGAGACTTTTAAACATGATAGTGATATACATGTTAAAGGTACAAGAATATGGCTTCAAAATTTACAAGAAATTTGTGAGAAAAACTTTGATACTCCTCACGAGGCTAAACGATTAATTAGGCAAATGCAAATAGAATGGAAGGAAGCAGCTGAAAGGAAAGAACTTGATGACGAATTAATTGAAGGCTTGGATAGAAGAGCATTTTATCTTTTGAAGGCCAATGAGGGGGAATGGAAAATTCTTTTAGACAATTTAAAATTTTGGAGACCTGGATGGAAGGCTGATTAAATGCAAAAAGATCTCTTTGATTTTTTAGACGTTAACCCTGGAGAGATCTACCTTGGAAGAAATAATGGTGGTTTATTTTTTGCTGCTGAAAGACCGAGACACAATGTAGAAATAAAATATAAATATTCAATTTCTAAATATTGTGTTTCAGAAGAAGAATGGAAAGACGTTTTCAAAAATAAGGATGTAATCCCCGATTATGATCAAGTTAATCAACAAAATATTGATGAGTTTTTCCAAATATTAAACCAGAGAGGGGATGATGCTAAATTTCGTTTACCAAGTGAATCTGAATGGGAGCTTGCCAAAACCCAATTAGAAAAATACTCTGATTTCCCCCATAAACATGGAGAATTAATTGCTGATCAACCGCATGTAAGTTATTGGGGTGCGCCTTGTAATGGAAGTCCTTGGTTAGAAGAAAATCAAAAGTATGCAGGATATGGGATGCAATTGTTAAAAAACCCAAATAACTTATTTGGTTTATTAAATTTTAAAAATGGTTCTAAAAGAGGTGTATCACAACATAAATCGCATAAAAGAAAAATTAGATTTAGAATTGTAAAATTATCAAAGGACCATGTTGATTCGCTTGATAAAAAATTACCTTTAGATTTTGATAGGTTTGAAATTTTAAAAAGAGAAGTGTTTATTGCAATAATTATTGGAATTATTCCCTCTTTTATTTGGGCTTACTTCAACGCATCTCCGGGATATATCGTTAGTGGTTTTGGAAATCTAATATTAGGGGGCGTTTTCTTTTCATTGATTACAGGTTTAATTTTTAGACCTAAACATTCAACTTTAAAATATTCAAATAATAAAATTCTTGCGATTAGTCCGTACCGAAAACAAATCAAAACATTAGTCTCTTTTGAGGATGAATACCCCTAACTGCATCTTGTGCACATATGGCCGCCATATGGATAATATGCCTAACACCATCATATCTAGCAAGCACTTGTACTGGCTTTGCAAGTCCTTCGAGGATTGGCCCAGTCATCTCTGCATCTGCTAATTCTGATAGTAATTTATATGCAATATTGGCAGATGCTAAATTAGGACAAATCAATACATTTGCTGGTGCATCTAATGACATGAATCCATAATCGGATTGTATGTCTGGATTTAGGGCAGTATCTCCTTGCATTGGGCCATCAATTATCAAAGTAGGGTCTAATTCTCTTGCAATAGTTATTGCTTCTTCTAATCTTTCAGTACGTTGTTTTTGACTTGAACCGAAATTTGAAAATGATAGCATTGCAACCCGGGGTTGAACTCCAAACCTTCTAGCAATTACTGCGGTTTGTACTGCGATTTCAGCTAATGTTCTCGAATCAGGATAAATATTTACTGTGGCGTCTGCTAAAAAAATTAATTTCCCTTTAACAGACATCATATAACTCCCTACTAAACAATGTGCTGAACTATCTTTTCCAATAACTTGAATTGCGGGTTTTAATACATCGGGATAATTTCTATCTAATCCACCTAATAATCCGTCAGCATCTCCACATGCAACCATCACTGAACCATAGAATGGTCTGCTTTTTAGGAGCCTTTTGGCATCTGCAAGTGTAACGCCTTTTCTACTTCTCTTCTCAAACAAATATTTGGAATATACACCTAGCCTATTCTCGCATGTTTTTGGATCAATTACCTCACAATCAAATTTTAGAGTTAGTTCTTTTTTGATTTTCTCAATTTGATCTTTATCTCCTAATAATACTGGTTCACAAATATCTTCTCTGATGCATTCAGATACTGCCATTAATACTTTAGAATTCTCTCCTTCTTGAAATACGATTTTCTTTTTCTTTCCTTTGACTTCATTAATTACCCCCCTCATAACATTATGTGTTAATCCTAGTCTCGATTCAAGGCTTTCTCGATATAATTGATAATCGAACATACCTGGATCCATCCCACATACTCCTTCGTCAACAGCAGCTTGAGCAACTGCTGATGCTTCCCAAATCAAAACTCTACGATCAAATGGTTTTGGAATAATATATTCTTTTCCAAAAGTCAAATGTGTACCTCCATATGCAAGTTGAACTTCTTCTGGAACTGGTTCCTTGGCTAAATCAGCAAGTGCTTCAGTTGCTGCCATTTTCATTCCTTGAGTAATGTCTCTAGCCCTTACATCTAAAGCGCCCCTAAAGATATAGGGGAATCCTAATACATTGTTGACTTGATTAGGAAAGTCTGATCTACCTGTAGCAATTATTGCATCATTTCTAACCAATTTTATTTCATGTGGCATTATTTCTGGTGTAGGATTTGCTAGTGCGAAAATAATCGGATTCATTGCCATTGATGACACCATTTCTTTACTTACAACTCCTCCTTTTGATAAACCTAAAAATAAATCTGCACCAACCATTGCTGAAGCAAGGTTTCCATCATATAAATCTCTAGCATAAGGGGCCTTGTACTGATTTAACTCTCCTAATTGCAATCTTGATTTCGTTAAAATTCCTTTAGAATCGCACATTACAATATTTAATGGGTTTACTCCGATTGCAACATAATGATTTGCACAAGCAATAGCACTTGCTCCCGCCCCTGCAATAACTACCTTAATCGTTTCAAGGTTTTTTTGTTGGAGTTCTGCCGCATTAATTAAGGCTGCACCAGTAATTATTGCTGTTCCATGTTGATCATCATGCATCACGGGTATTGACGTTTGCTCGCTAATACGCTTTTCAATTTCAAAACATTCTGGTGCCTTGATATCCTCCAAATTAATACCTCCAAAAGTAGGTGCAATATTACAAACCGTTTTGATGAATTCCTCTGGATCAGTAGTATCTACTTCAATATCAAAAACATCTATGTCTGCAAAAGTTTTGAATAAAAGTCCTTTACCTTCCATGACTGGTTTTGAAGCTAATGCTCCAATGTTTCCCAAACCTAAAACCGCTGTTCCATTTGATATTACGGCTACAAGATTTCCCTTTGAAGTATACTGATACGAATCTTCTGGATTCTTAGCAATTTCTAAACAAGGATAAGCGACCCCTGGTGAATACGCTAGTGATAATTCCCTAGCAGTAGAATGTGGTTTTGTCGGTACAACTTTTATTTTACCTCTCGGACTTGCTGCATGGTAATCTAAAGCCCGCTTACGAAGACTTTTATCTTCAGAATTTTCCGTTTTCATTATCCAAACATGTATCTCAAAAGTAATTGATTCTAATTGCTTTGCGTATTTATTAACATTATTTGTCGATTCGAATATAGTTCTAGTTTCTCCGACACGTTAATGAAAAAGTTATTTTGTTAGTTAAAAAGTATTTGAGTCAAAATACCAGTCCTTTCATAAATGAATTAAATTCAGGTGCAAGTATGATTAAGGGTTTGAATACTAGGTCTCTATGTTTAAAAGCGTCGATGTTCGTCATTATGATGTTATTATCAAGCATGTCTCCCATACTTACTTTGTCTGGAAATAATGCAAATAGCAATAATGTGGGAGAGGTCCTTTCGGTTTCTCAAACTTGGGGGCTTGAGGGATCTGAAGATACTGGTTGGGTTACACTTGAAACATTAGGTGCTTCGCCTACAAATAATCAACCAGGTTATGCAAATTGGGAATTAAATTTTGCTCCTGGGGCGATTGTTTCCAATGTTAGTCTAGAAGTGGGGGTAGATGGAAGTAATGGGATTTATGCTATGAATCCGGAATTATATTCTCCAAATACTCAATATTCATTCTTTGATTGGAGTGCGAATGGTGGTTTTGGCTATCAAGAAGGATTCATAAATGGAGAAATTCATAATGATAGGATGCAGCCATTAAATGATTTAGGTGCAATGTATAAAATTCCCTCTGATGCTGAAATTACAGATTTGATATTAGAAGCATTAAGCCCAGTAGATCCTGCTGTTTCATTATCTCCAATCGACTTAACCATTACAGATTGGGAAATTGATCCTAATGATGGAAGGCTATATATTGCCATTAATGATTTTGTTCTTCAAATAGATGATACAGTAGAGCCAAAAATAATACATCTTCGGGAAATTGAAGAAAATGCTCAAATTACGGACCTTTTTATCGATGAGATCGGTCAAAACTTAATGATAACATATGGGGGGAAAATCAATGTTTATTCTCTCGGTAATGGAGCCCTAGTAGCAGAATTACCTGTTGAGCCTATCATTGCAGGTGAGGCCGCTCAAGGATTCTTACACTCATTTGCATCTGCTAATGATATTTATGGAGTTTCAGAACGGGGATTATTTAGATTGAACAGTTTGGGAAATAGTTGGAATATGGAGCAGATTTCAGGTAATTCTGAGTGGCCTGAGGGGGTGCCTACCGATATTGAATCTGTAAATGGCATCGTATATGTTTCAATAGAAAATGGAGGAATTGCAAGATGGGATACCTCAAGTAATTCTGTTTTTGACTTATTAGAAGGTTCATCGAATAATGTTCACGAAATGGTTGTTTCGGGAGATATAATATATATTGCAACAAGAGATAATGGAGTCTTACGTTGGAATTATGCACAAAATAGTTGGATTAGTGCGTGGACTGGTGCCAATTGGTTAAGTGACAATAATGTGGTGGATTTGATTACATTAGATAATTACATATTCATTCTTCTAGAAAATAATTTACATCAGCACGATACATCAATTGGAGTAATGACTAATGAATATAACATAAGAACTGATTTAAACATGGCCAGAGATGGTGTGAACCTAATACCTTGGCCTTCAAATGGTGCTCGCTCTCCTTCAACTTCTATTGCATTGTTAAATGATGGAAGAGGAGTTATGAGTGTTTTAGATCCAATGATTTCTGGTCTTTATTCCCATAAAATGGATCTAGTAAGTTCTCCAAGTGGAACAAGTATGGATTCTGTAATACAAATGGGAAGTAAAGTTTTCGTTTCTTCTGGAAATATTATAGATGTTTTTGATTCTTCGGCGTGGAAGTGGGTTGATCCAATTACAAATCTTGGAGGAGATATTGCAGCAATGACGACTGATGGAACTTTTATGTATGTAGCTACTGAAGATTCCTCTAGCATTCTAGAATTAGATTCCATGGGTAATTTAACTCGATTATGGGGTTCTACTGATTTAACTGACGAAGTAATACTCGACATTTCTTATGATGATTCAGGATACCTTGTAGTATCACATCCTACAGGAATTACAATAGTGAATTTAGTAACAAATGATGCTGAAAATTATGAATATGATATTGGACCTTACACAGACCTAGTTACTGTGGATGGCATCGCTTATCTAGGGACATTCAATAATGGAGTGCAAAGAATTGAAATTGATACTGGGACTCAACTTTCTCCTTGGAGGTCTACAGGTCTTGATGAATTAGAAAATGTCCCTGTTGCCGTAGGGAACGGCATGATTTATCTTGGAATTCCAGATTATGGGGTAACTATCTTTGATGAAATGACTGGAGAAATCCTAGAAGTATGGACTGGTGGACAAGGTGGAGATTTGCCTTCTGATACTATATTATCACTACATATTGATATGGATGGTTATGTCTGGATTGGTACTGAAGAAGGAGCAACTAGATTTAATGGTCAGAGATTTAATGATTTAGATCATGATGGGCAATGGTGGAGTCATAGATACTATGATTTCGATAGTGATTCATCATATGTTTGGGCTGCTATGGCTGGTAATGAAATTTGTCGATGGAATCGGCAAACGCTTAACGGCGGGGATGATCAAAATTGTTGGGACGAAGATGCTGGTTTACCAACAGATGGACCTACTGGATGGAATGATTATGTTTCAGTTAGATTCATAGCAACAAATCAATTAATGGTTACTACCTATAATGGTGCAGCACTATTTGATACAAATGCACTTACAGTACTTGAAGATTGGAGTACAGAAAGTTCCTCAAGTAATTCTGCAGTTGTCCAACATAACGGAATTGTTTATCTTGGACTTGAAGGAGAAGGAATATTACGTTATGATACAAGTACAAATTCTTGGATGCCTAGTTGGAATTTAGCAAACAATATGATTCCAAATAATCAAGTTACGGCACTTGTAATCGATGAATCTCGTACTACCCTATGGGTAGGTGGAGAAGATGATTTTGACCTTACTCAAATTGATTTGAGTACTGGTACTGTGTTAGATGGTGTTGATTTTGGAACAGAAGGCCTAGAAGAAATAGCACCACAAAAATTGATCATTGATTCTGATGTTCTATATTTTATTCCAGTATTAAGTACTGATGGAGATAATATTGGAAGAATTGATCTTCAAACTGGTAATCTAGGATATATTGAAGTCACAAACGGATCAATAGATCCTAGTATTGAATTTGGAGAAGATATTTTTATTCATGGTGCAGATGTTGTTCAAGGTGTGTTACATATTGGAGCAAGTGAAGCAGAAACAAGGTGGTGGGCTGACTATGATGAAGGTTACATTATGCGCTATAACCTTACATCTGATGGTTGGGATTCCCCTCTAGAACCCGGTCAAGAAATTGGAAGGGTTAATTCAGTATATATCGGTAATAGATTATACATTACATACGGAGATAGTGTCAAAGAACTAGATAGCGGAGGAAATGTATTAAATAATTGGCCAAATTTACTAGATGGACCTATTAGAGAAATTATTGAATATAATGGTGAAATCTTGTTTGCAACTGAATCTGGTATCGCACGCTATGATCCATTTATTACAATAACAACTCCATCGGGTACTACTGTCGGTGATTGGCTAGATACTTGGACTATTGATAATGGTGGTTTACATCCTGATTCTAATGATGATGAAGTAATTCTGGAATTATATGTCGAAGGTACAAACCTATGGTATTCATCAGGAACTACAGGAGGTCAATGGTGGAGTTCATCCCCTACATTACAACGTATTACAGGTAATGACAATAATGGAGACGGACTTTTAGATGGAAATGACCATGATATTTGGGAAACTGCAAATACTCCGGAAATACCTAATGGAGATATCTGGTCTATGGAAGAATGTAATGGAAATATGCATTTTGCAGTTAGATGGCAAGGTCAATTTGGAAATGGAGGAGGCGTTGGCCGATATAATATTTCCACGGATAGTTGGGAAAGTAATGTTTGGACTCAAGGCGGAGGAGGCCTTGATGATGATGATGCAGTAGCTCTAACGTGTGATGATCAGAATGTCGTATATATTGGATATCAAGATGAAGGTCGTGGAATTAGTAGATATGATTATACATCCTCTAATTGGTTAACAACATTAGATAGTTCAGATGGTATCTCAGAAGATTCTGTGTGGTGGGATTCACTATCCTGGGGTGGTGGAATATTAGTAATCGGCCATTCTTTTGAAGACGATAGTGATGGAGGTATTTCAATTATTGAAGTAAGTGGAAACTTAGTATTTAGTGGTTTGACATTAGATCAAAACGTCGAATCTTCTTCGGTAAATTATGTTAATAATGCTCCTTTTGGAAGTGGTTTTATCATTGGAAGACCAGGAGGATCACAAGGATTCAGTAGTGTTGATTGGTTAGATTCTAATAATCAATTAAATAAAGCATATTTTGATAGTCAGTCTGATTTCTTAAATGGAAATATTGAAGAATTCGCAGGTAATTCTAATAATTTATATATCGTTACTGCGAATGATAGATTTGATGATATTGGAAGTTCTATTTTAGAAGGTCAATATGGGGCGAATGGAACAGTTACATGGAATCGTGGATGGTCATTTGGCTTTGATACAATTAAGGATATCTTATTTGAAGACACAAGTAACACAATTTGGATTACTACGCAAGGACAAGGATTATGGAAACTAGATCTCAACAATAATAGCTTTTCACGCATTTCTGCAAGTCTATCGCCAGAGATGGATGGTTTGTCTCTAGAAAATAATTTGTTAGCCATTGGATTAACTGCTGCTGGAGCAAATGTCCCAGGGGTTAACGTATTGGATATTAATACATTACAATGGGATAGTGGTGAACTATTACCTGGGCTCCCTAGTAATTATGTATTAGATGCGATTAAATATCAAGGGAAAACATGGTTTGCTACAGTAAATGGAGTAGGTATTTGGAATGATTCAACTTCTCAATGGGAAGAGTCGTTAAGTGTCGCTAATGGATTGCCAAGTCCTATAATTGAGAAATTTTATATCCATTCATCTGGAGAAATTTGGATGGCTACACCTGTAGGTGTTGTAAGATATGACCCCGTAAATGAGTCATATATGCCTACCATTGATAGATTAGATGGACTTGTAGGCAATAGAGTAAATGATTTTGTTGAAGACAACGGAAAGTTATTCATTTCTCATAATGGTGCCGGACCTACAAGACCTGGTGCTAGTGCATTTAATTTAACTACAAACACTGTAGATCTGATTTACAAACTTGACCAAATCCCGAGTAATACAATTACTGCTCTATCTGCAGATTCTTGGGGTATTCATATAGCGACTGATCAAGAACCTATTGTTCATTATAATATTGCTGATAATCAATTTGAAGATGGAGCCTCTACTTGGCAAATCGGTAATTGGCCTGCAATTGAAATGGTTAGCGATGGGAATGATCTATTTGTTCTATTAGATGGAGATTTAGCACGTATTGATGCTCAAGGAGTTACTCACTCTGTAAGAAACACTTGGTTACTTGACGATGATGAAGGTGAACATCTAGATTTATCAGAGATCTCTTTAGGTCCTAATGGATTATTTGTAGTTGGGGAAGATGGAATGTATGGTTGGAAATTACCAAATTATGCTCCTATGGATCAATTGATTGTACGTTATGCGGATCCGCTTTCAATTAGTATTGCAGAGTTAAACTTGGACATTACGGATCAAACTCATCCGGGGCACCAACTTATTTTAGCATCTTCAGGATTAAGTCCTATTCCCATAGGTGAATTTTGGACTTTGGGCTTTGATGAAAATACAATGCTGTATTCTGATTTACCAATTGTTTTATCGAGTACAGTTGAAAATTCTCCAACATGGATACGTTCAAATGATCTGAAATACAGAGGTGAATGGGATTTATCTGATACAAATCCAGAGATCGGTGCCGAATTACAAAAAGTATTAGATTTAGCAACAATGACTGTTAATGGAATGGATATTGAATTAAGACTTAAAACTACATTAAATGGTTCAATTAATGTAAGATTAACTTATGATTGGGAACGAATACAATCTCCTGTAGAAATAATCAATCTTGAAGACAGGGAGGATGATGGTGGAGGGGTTTTAACAGCAGAATGGTCTGCAAGTCCCGACCCTGATTTTAGTTCATACTCACTATATATTCTTTCAGATAATGATGCATCAAATGTAGAAGATTATCTTTCAACTAATCCAGAACCAGATGCAACTTCTTCTGCTTGGGGAGTTACCAAGATAGATGTTGCAACTAGTGGTGGAAGTAATTCAGGTGATTTCTTAGTAGATGGTGAAGAGTATTATGGAGTGATTACTGTAACTTATGCTGATGGTTCAGTAGGAGATCCATCAAATTTATTTGGTCCTGTATTTACTGATGATGATGTTCCTGCACCTCCTATATCGGGATATGCAGAGCCTAATGACGATGTGTCTGCTGAAGATGGAGAATTATTTGTGGAATGGGCAAGATGTAGGGCATTAGATATCTCACACACTAGAATTCACATTTATTCACAAGCTGTTACAAATGCTGTAGCTTCAACGGAATATATTGATATTGATGACGATATTGGAAATTCAACCGTTTTGGAATTAGATGCTGGTAATGCATACTGGCTCGCATTAACTTGTGTAGATGATGCTGGTCAAGAAGACCTACTAAATGCACTAATTATTGGACCAGTAATTCCAACTGGTGGTATTAATGATGGAGTTCCTCCTCCTAAAATTCTTGGAGTTAATGCATTTGATACTCCTGATGATGAAGGTGGAAGAATTACAATAGAGTGGGTACCTTCAATTGCTGAAGATTGTGGATTAACTACAATCTATGCATTAGATGCTGAAGATTGGCTAGGGTGGGATATTGACCCTAGTACTGGTCAAAATATTGTGGTTGAAGAACCAGTTACAGCAACAACATTTAGAGTTGCTTCGATATTAACTGATTGTTCTAGAGATAATGCAATAATCTCATCTATTAATGGAGCATCACTAATAGATGGAAAAATATATTATTTCGCAGTAGTTGCTTCAGATACTTGGTTAAATGAAGATTTATTGAATGTCGATATTGTTTCTGCAGAGCCTTACAAACAACTTGATGTTGGCGCTTTACCACCAGAAAGAGTTGGATACCTAGAATCATGGGATGAACCAAATGATGACGGGACTGCAATTAGAGTTGCTTGGGGACCAACACAAGCAGATGATTTTGCATATTATGTTATTTGGGCTAATAATCAACAAATAAATAATTTAGAGGAATTATGGAATAATCTCGGTGACGATGAAATGAATTGTGGGTGTACAAGATTTGATCAACAATTTATTGGTTCACCAGATGAAATTATTGAAATACAAATTAGTAAAGCAAGATACGGGGAAAATTCAAATTTATTAGATGAGAATGCTAAACAAGATGACATTAAAGCAAATGAATTGTTATTCGTTACTGTAACTGTGCATGATGTTAAAGGAAATGTATGGCTTGATGAACTATTAGAAGTGGATGTAATACCAATAAATAATTTAGATGATAAAGTACCACCCACAAAAATTTCTGATTTAAATGCTATAGATTGGCCAGAAGATGATGGTACTGCAATTGGTATCGAATTTGAAAAGAATTCTGAAAGTGATGTTGAACAATATGCAATATATGCATCTACAGAATCGTTTTCTTCTGTTGGATTCGGAGGCCCGTTAGACCCTGTATTATTTACTGGGAGAAGTCCTGACCTTCCACTAAAAATAGACAGTTTATCCGATGGGACTTCAATTATTGCAGATATGGAAGTTTATGTGAGCGTTATCCCTATTGATTCAGCAGGAAATTCAATTACAGAAGGATTAGTGGTAAGTTCTGCGATATCAAAAGATAATCGTGGTGATGACCCTGGTGCATATCTTCCTGATGTAGAGAATGTACGGGCAAATTGGATTCTTGATGGTAATGCAATACAAATTGAATGGGATACAGTGTCTAATTCTGAACTTACTCATCTAGAGATATATGCATCTAATGAAAAATGGGAAAATACAGATGATGCATGGTTAATCGCTGAAGTAGAAATTGTTGATGGAATATATATCATGAATGCATTTGAAGGGAATGAATTGAATAAATTCTCAGATTGGTATATTGGTATTTCTGCAGCTGACGAAGTAACACACAGACATTTAGTTCAAGTAAATCACGTAAATCCATATGGCACTGGTGCCGATGGTAGTGGCGAAGGTAATAGTGCAAACTTTTTACAAAACTTAGGTACTGAAATTATGATCAGTTTAGCCTTATTATTAGCAATATTGGTTGTAGTAGTACTAATCGTACGTGGAAGAAAATCTAAAGGTGAAAATTGGCAATTTGAAGGAACCTGGGGAATTCAAAAAGAACAGGAGTCGCAATTATGGAATAATAATGCTGTAACTGGTGAACAACCTGCACAACAACAACCTGTGCAACAACAACCTGTGCAACAACAACCTGTGCAACAACAACCTGTGCAACAACAACCTGTGCAACAACAGCAGCAATATTCACAACAACCTGTACAACAACAAAATGTAAATCAATTAGTATCTGAACTCAATGAACAAAAAAGTAGTTCTAATGTCGATACTTCATTCCTTGATGAGCTCTTGTGACACATATGAATTCTGAAACTTCCTCAGTTTTCACCACAATTGGTTGGGATGGAGAACGAAGTTTTTTTGCTATTGATGAACATTTAGAACGCCTTGAAAACTATGCAATTATTGCAGATATTGGATTTGATGAGGGACTAAAAACAAAAATAATTACTCAAATGAAAACCCAGCCATTTAAAGTGATTAATTCTAACCAATCAAACGAGCTTTGTAAGCCTCTGGGACTAGTTACCATAAGAGTGAATAAAGAGGGCACTATTTCACTCTCAGAACGTTCAAATGAATACAATATAAATTGTAATGTTATTAATGCAATTACAATTACAGCACCAGATGACATAAAAGAAAAATTAGGAGTTAAATTGGGGGAGCATTTGCCATATAAAAATGCATATAAAATTGCAAAAGAATATGAGGGGAATGCGGCATTACTAGTTTATAGAGATGCTGTAATCGACGGAGATAGAGCTACTCTAATGGTATTAGATAAAGATGGTACTGCATGGGTATCTTCTGAAGAATATGGCTCTATTAAATCTATAACTGTGGGACTAATAAAAGATGGTTTATTAAAAAAAGGAATCCCAATATCATTTGGAAAAATTACGACTGATTTAATTCTAAGATCAAGTGATGCGATTATGCTTGGAACCGGTCTAGGTGTTACAAGAATTCATTCAATTGACGGAAGAATTTTTAAATTTCCTAATTCCCTCTTATTTGATAATGTAAAATCTGTATTCTCGGAATTAATGAAAGAGAAATGGACAGATTTAAATGAAGGGTGAATAAATGAATTTTATAAAAAAAATTCCGTGTTCTGATGACCAATTCATAATTCTCGGATTAATGGAATTATTAAGGAAAAAAAAATTACTTGGAGAGTCAAATCAATATGGTGGCCCTGATGAATTATTATTTCATTCTGGAGGCCCCGTAACTAAAAAATCAACTAGGAGTATCCTCATTGGACCCCCCAATTTCCGTTTTAAGGCAAAACAACCATCTAATGACAAATTACCAAAGAATGAAGATTTAGTGAATCCTCTCGAAGGAAAAATAAGATTGGGGCCCAAGCCTCCAGATTTAATGTGGGAAGTTGAAGAATGGATTGCGGATGAATGGAAGTTCAAAGAATCTGTCAAAGGTTCTTCATTATCTAAAAGTCTCTATAACTTAGAACAATTTCTTCCTGATTCAAATTCGGCACCAGGCACTATTTGTGGAGCATTTGCATATGATTTATGCCAATGGACTCAGCCTTGGAGGTTAATTAATCCCCCAAAAGAAAATTCATTACTTGGAATTCTTTTTTCCATGGATAGATGGATAATTCATGATAGGGAAAAAGAATTATTAGAAATTGGCGGAAAATCTAATGATATCTGGGTAACTAACATCATTAAATTCATAGAATCAATACCAGATATTAATGAAGTTAGGCCAAATTTTCCTAAAAAAGCACCTATAATTACATTAGATGAAAATTCTAATTTCACTGATGAAGAACATGTAGAAAATGTAATAAAAGTACAAAATTCTATTAAATCTGGAGAGTTATATCAGCTAAATTTTGGTAGAAAATGGAGTGGCCCCTTACAGGAAAGTCCTTGGGAGTTACAATTAAGGTTATCAAGTCAAAACCCTGCACCTTGGTCTTGTTTTTTATTTTCTCAGGATTTAGGTTTTTGTATTTGTTCATCAAGTCCTGAAATATTAATTCAGGGAGATGGTGATACATTCTCAACATCCCCAATAAAAGGTACAAAGCCTCGTGGTGAAACGGAAAAAGAAGATTTGGAATTGATCGAAGAATTAATTAATTGTCCAAAAGAGCGGGCAGAACACCTAATGTTAGTTGATTTAGAACGTAATGATATGACGAAATTTTGTAAATTAGGAAGTGTTTACCGTGATTCTTTTCAGGTTGAATCATATGCACAAGTACATCATCTAGTAAGTGATATTAAGGGAAAAATTTCTGAAGGCTTAGTTGTATGGGATGCTTTAGAAACTATGTTTCCAGGGGGGAGTATTACTGGCTGTCCAAAAACAGTCACAATTGCTGCAATTGATCAATTAGAAGGTGAATCCCGCTCATTTTGGACGGGCTCCATGGGCATACTTAATCACAAGAATAATTCCGTAGCATTAAATATTTTAATTCGGACTTTAGAAGGTCATAAGATCAATTCAAAATGGAAAGGTGTAATTCAAGCAGGTGGAGGATTAGTTATTGGTTCAAATCCAGAAACTGAGGTTAAAGAAGCGAAATTAAAAGCTGCAGCACTTAGAAATATTACTGGATGGATTGATAAGGACGATACTCAAAAATTCCCCGTGAAGTCATTATCTAATCATAAAATAAGCTCTACAAAAAAAATAATTATTAATCAGCGAATTGGTGAATTTTCTATTTGGCCTAACAAAATAAATAATTCAGAAAAAATCGTTGCATTTATTGATAATTTAGATTCATTCTCTTGGAATATAATAAATGATTTAGCGCTAAAGGGAGCGGACGTCTGTGTAATACCTGGTCGAGAAAATAGCCCAACATTTAATGAAATTATAGAAACTCTTTCTCCCACACATTTAGTTCTTGGACCTGGTCCAGGAAATCCTAATGTCTCCAAATTATCAATAGAAATCGCCTCGAATGCACTAGAGGGGAACTGCCCTCCGTTATTGGGAATCTGTTTAGGTCACCAAGCAATTGGAGTTGCCGCTGGATGGGAAATAAGTAAAACCCCTACGGGTGCTATTCATGGTGAAGTTCATCAAATAGACAATTTAGGTTCTTCTTTGGTTGGTTCTCAAAATAAAATGACAAGATACCATAGTTTGTCATTAATAAATCCTAACTTAGATAATGATGAATTAAAAGTTGTTATGAAATTAAAAAATGATCAAGAGTCTGTAATGGGCATTGAACATGAAAAATACCCTATTTTTGGTGTCCAATTTCATCCTGAATCTGAGGAAAGTGAGGGAAGGGGAAAAATATTTGAAAACTTCTTAAAATATTAATTTGATAGCGAGATTGAAGAAGTGTATCCCATAGGGGGGGTTGAGAGAGATGCCTACATGCAGACATTGTGGATTTACTGGCAATAGAATGAATTTTATTCATGGTAACGGCCCTAAGAAAGATGTTTGTGTAAATTGTGGGGTAAATATGGGATTAACCTCTCAAGAAGATGCTACTAATCTCTATTCTGATGAAGTAGCAAATGCGCGAATGAATCTTTTTTCAAGACGTTGGGCACCTTTCTTTTGGATAATTATCCTCTGGAATGCATGGTATTTTTTTATAATAGATATTGAGGTATGGAAGTGGGTTTTCTTAGGTATTTTAATATTAATCACTTTGGCATTACCACTCTATCTTCTAATTTCTAGTGCGGCATATTCTGCAAAAATGCATGAAATTACTCCAGACCATAAACGTCCAGATGGGCATTAATCAATCGCCAGTTACTATCATTGTTAATTGTTGAAATGTAAGCACTGTGGCTGTAAATCCTAGAAGAAGTGTGTCGGAACCTGAAATTGTTACTACTAACACAAGTATCTCTGCCAATAACCCTGCAATTAGTAATAATTTTATCGAATTTACTGTTTTAAATAAAAACCACTTAGATAATTCCTCTTCAGAAATTGCTTCATTAAATAATGTCATCTTTACTGTGGAGCCTCTAATCATTCCTGATTTTAATAGTTGTAACCTAAATTCTTCTTCGGCTGAAGTTACACCTGGCATTCTTCCTCCAGAAAACATATCTTTCATACTAAATAAAATCCAAGTAGCACAAATAATATCCACTCCTCCTGCCCAAATAGTTCCAAATAATGCTAAATGTAGTAATAATTCATCTAAATCTTCTCCTGTAGTTAGATCTACTCCTTGAATAAATAAATTAATAATTCCTACAATAAAAAACAATAATGCAGGAATTATGACTAAGCCCATCCATACAACTTTTGCGGCATCATGGTGTGCGGCATCAACAAGAAATTTGCCTGCAGAATCTGTAATCATGGAAGCAAGTAATAACCCACATAAAATACCAAAAAAGGACATAGTTTCTAATAAACTATTATCAATTTTATATGAATATTGTAATAATACAAATGAAAATATAGATATGAAAAAGCCACAAAAAGCAATTGATGTATGTACTCTAGGTTTAATTAATTTAAAACCCGAACTACTTTTTCTGCCATTCATGTATTCTCCCCTGTAATACGGAGATTAAAGGTCCTTTGTAATAATTTACATTTTTGATGACTATGATTTAGAATGAATTTTTATTACATCTCCATCATTTAATTCCTGTTCTGCACCAATAACTCTTGATGATTTCCCATCTATGGCTTTAATAAATCCCTCTCCTAAATCTGTATGAACTACATAAGCTAACCCTTTTGCAGTTGTGCCCTTATCAACTAAAAATGCATCAGGTAATATTTTCCCTTCCCCATCTGTCCACTTATTCTCATCTTGAACAGGGTATACTACTATTTTCTCCAAACTTTCAAAAATAATCTTATCAATTAGTTTGGTAAATCCGGTGCCCCCAATATCCATTAATGTAGTTCTTATTTTTTCCAAACCATTAATTTGAGCAGTAGATAATTTTTGAATGCCTTGTTCTGTAATATTGAAATTATTAGAACCAGATGAATAATCTATTAAATTCGCTTTATTAGCTCTTCTTAATGCTAATTCTGAATCTGCTGAAGTTGGAAAAATTATGCTCTTTTTGTTTTTAACAAACTCAATTAGTTTCTCTAAATCTAATTTATTAGCAATATCTGCTTTGTTTGCAGCAACATATAATGGAAATATCGATTCTCTTAAATCTAAAGCCAATCTATGTTTCTTCTCTTCGTCCCAATCCCAAGGAGTTGCTGTTTCTTCTTTCTTTTTGAAGTTATTAAATCCTGTATTAATCTGATTTTCTTTTGCTCCAATTCCATTTAAAGTATTGTATAAGTAAGAGATTAAGCCTTTGTCTCCATCGGATTGTGCACTTCTAACACCTCTTACCCATCCTTGATTGATAATTCCTAAAATCCAAGAGGCTAATTCCGAAATCAAAAATTGATGTTCTTCAATTGGATCACAAGCTCCGATCCCAATCGGATTACCTCCTAAATCAGTTAAACATGAAGCATCAATGACTTGAATTAATGCATCGCACTGTGAAAGATCTGATAAGAATTGATTGCCTCTTCCCTTCCCTTCATGGGCACCTGGCACTAATCCTGCAACGTCTACAAGCGTTACCGGGATTAGTCGAACATCATCATTACAAATTCCTGTCCGAGGGCTACATTCTATATCTTGAGTATTTCTTCCTGACTTTTCTAATTTATCTCTTAGTAATTTTGTTGGGCAATCGTGCCTTGCTTGAATTAATGTGACGCCTACATTTGGATCTATTGTGGTAAATGGATAATTAGCAATTTCAACATTAATTTGTGTTAATGCTGCAAACATGGTTGATTTGCCCACGTTTGGCTTACCGACTAAACCTATTTTCATTTCATCGCCTACCAATACATCACTTCTGATGTTAATCAATATTTTATTCCTCTTAATTCAAACGTTCTAAAATTTCTTTTTTAGTACCACTTGAATCAATTCCTCTTTCTTTGGCGATTTCCACTAATTCTGCTTTTTTCAATTTTGATAGATTGGCTTCTTCTACTTCTTCTTTGTTTGGTTTTATTATTTTAGCAGGCATCAGATCTCGAGTAAATGCTAATCCAAGCTCTGGAAGGTCAATTATTCCGTCTCCATTCATATCTAATGCACTTACTAGTCTATTAACTTCATGAGGAGGCAAATTTGCTAATCCTAATTTGTTTAATCCTTCTCTAAATTCATAAGCAGTTAAAGTCATACTAGAATCCTCGTCTAACTGTTTAAATACATCAAATATTTTCAAATTATTTGTTTTCAAATAATCAGATAGTTGCCAAAGAATTTCATCTGCTGTATCTGTAGAAATGCTTGTGTCTACTCCCTCAGTCTCATGTAATCCTGCACTAACTCTAATCTTTGTTTCTCCGAGTTCTTCTTCGAATATCTCTTCATTTACTAAAATTTTAGTATCTAATGATAAGCCCTTCTCGAGTAACCCTCTAATTGTATAATCTCCAGAAATTAATGAAAACTGAGCAATCCCCGTCCCCTCTATTTTACTCGTTCCTAAAGGTTCTCCTCTGGATCTTGTAAGAATAAATTGATGGGCTGCTACAAATGTTCCAATAGTAAAGAAATAAAACATTACTGCAATCATTACCGTGGTGTCTTGTTGTGCGTTTACGGATGCTAAGTATCCTGTCTCTTCTACTGCCTGATTGACGAAATCGCTCATTACAGACATTAATGAGGACCCTATTGCACCAATAGCTACAAACCAAAATGCTAACCTTTGTCTACTCCTTTCATAATTTTCTAATCCCATGGATTCAGGAAGCATACTATTTAATGCTGCAAATGCAGCTAATCCTCCAACTCCCCACAATAATAAATGGTCCATACTAGCTCCAATCCCTGCTAAACTTGCATCTCCTCCAAAGGTACTAATTGAAGCGAATAACCCCCCTATTGCCCCTAAAGGAAGTAACATAATTGAAACCATTGAAGCTGCTGTAGATGTCGATTCAACCATTGATTCCCATCTTCCTCTCATTGTAGCAATTAGATTAAATGTCATTGCAAATATTGGTATCAACGCTAATGTACTCCATAATGAAACTTGTATTGTAAGTATGTTATCATCCGAACCAAGTCCTTGCCCTGTATAACTTGTAAATGGGGTAATTGTGAGGAATATCAAAATAATTCCCGTCATTGAAAGTAATTTACTCCAAAGTAAATTTCCAGTATTTTTTGGTATCAAAAACGTTGCTATTGCCATAGACATTGGAACTAACCACCATCCATGTAATGCCTTAGAGATATTCCATGCTACTTCTTCACTTCCGTTTAGGAAATAACAAACATTACTAAATGTTCCATAAATTAATGCACCTAATGATAATATAATTAGCCAACTAGGTGTGCTCATGTCTACTTTTTTATTATCGTAAATTGTCATTAAATGTGCTGCTAAGACTCCTAATGCTAAAATCCCGTATGCTGTAAAATATGCAGAAGCATGTGTTGTGTGTGGTGCTAAAGAAGTAAAACTAATTACGATTAATACTAAAGTTAACAAAAACCAAAATAAGGAAAGCATTGATGCTCCTGCTTCACTAGAAATTTTGCTTCCTAGCATTCTATTTTGAATATGGAATCCCGCTCCAATTAAAGTCATTCCAAGGAATCCCCAAAATGTTGCTATATACGCTGCCGAAGATAATTTCTCTCTATCGAAATCTCCAAAGGCGGACATTAAAGCTGTAGAATCATAACCAAGCCATAAATTTAGAAATGTTAAAGTTGATGCAATAGGCATCCAAATTAATCCTAATGTCATCCAAGATGTTGCTGCTGAACCTTTCTTTTTAGAAAATAAATCTACAAGTCCTACAGGTGCCTTTTCCATTGAAAAAAAAGCCATATCCCTTAGGCTTCCTCCTAAAGATCCCATTCCTCTAGATATACCTAGAAACAATCCAATAATTATTAAAAAATAAACTAATGTTCCAATCGCCATAATATATCACTACTCTCTAAAAACTTCTCCTACGACTGATGCTAATAACGTTGCTATACTCACAAAAATACCTAACATAAACCACCATATTGAATTGGTTCCAAATAATCCTGAAAATGGTGAAAAATCACCAAATAAAGAAAAAGCCTGAGTAGAAATTGCTAATATTCCAAGGGCCATAATTCCTACAATTGTCAATACTATTCGTGAAGATTCTGGTTCTTCTAAACCTTGTATTACATCTGGAATATTTTCCTCTACGCC
>Ga0209709_10000113_pt1 | contig 74109 bp, 66 predicted proteins | sample ArcticOcean_MG_C_2_FD_187435 | JGI IMG/M metagenome (GOLD analysis project Ga0209709, IMG submission 187435) | Marine microbial communities from western Arctic Ocean - ArcticOcean_MG_CB4_136 (SPAdes) (version 2) | ecosystem: Environmental > Aquatic > Marine > Oceanic | place: Arctic Ocean...
TTCGAGTTTTCTTGGAATTCTGTCTTGGTATTGTTAGCGTGTTTGATGTCTCGAATTGTGGTTGTCTTTGCATTGGGAGCTTTATTGCACTGTTGTGGTGATAGGTACTGGTCTGTGTCCAAGTTGTTGTTTTTTTCGCTGTGCGGGGTCCGTGGGGCCATTTCTTACGCGTTGTGTTTGGAGGTGGGTACCTCTTTTGAAAAGTCAACAACTTTTGTGGTGGTGATGAGTACCATCATATGCATGGGTTCATTGCAGCGTTGTATGCACCACATTTTGTTGACTATATAAACGTCATCTGTATAAAAAAATGGTGGATGATAATACTTTTACTAAATTATTTACAACAGTATGGACTTCGTTGGACGACATCTTGTTATGTGCTGGAATTTTGTTGGTGAGCGTTCCTTTATTGACTTCGTGCAGTCATGGTATTCATTCTTATTTCAAGTATTCGGTGTATGTTTCACAGTCGATTAATTTTTTGTCGATTTTGGTGGTGTTGGTATTTTTGTTGGGGCATTTGATGGGAGAAAAGGTGGCAGTGTCATTGTTTGGTGGATTTTCCGTTGGTGTTGGTTATGCGCTGCAGCCTTACATCGTGTCTTTGTTGTCTGGTGCAACTTATTATTCTTCAAATATGATAAGCGAGGGCGATGAGATAGTGGTGGACAAGAAACGGTACCGTGTCATTGACAACGGAATTTTGTACATTTGTGCAAAGGATATGGGTGAGGATATTGTAGTCTATTTGCCAAATTCGATGTTTCAGAACCGACCATTAATTTGTCATAAAAAAAATTAATTGTCTGTTTTTGTCATATTTACTAAGGTCCAGACTGAATCTGAAAGTTCCTGTTGCCATTCTGGTAACCGGTGCAGTTGCGTCATTACCCAGACGACACCCCAAATATAAGTTGTAGTAATTAGTTTGCAACCGATGAGCATGAGTTGTCTAATATTTTTAAAGACAATGTGTACAAATATGAAAATGACAATAAATCCCAGAAAAAGAGCTAGATTATGGAGTGTTGTCATTTGTGCCGAGATGTTCGTACTTTATAGGCAAATTTGCGTCCGTCTCTTGGCTGTCGTGGTTGAATCCAATAACGGCATCGGTAATAATAAACAATGCTGCGGCAATTTCGACGGATACGACACAGCTTTCCCATTGTGCATCTGAAATGGTGGATGATTTTTGTAGGATGCTGCCAACCAGTAGTGTGCATGCGACTGTTGTTCCGGCCGCGATACGCCACAGATGTTTGCATCTTTTTCGACCTGCTGCTTGATTTTTGAAAGTGTACCAGGCGTATATGAGTTGAATAACCAGCAATATTGCGGTGTTCAAGATGTAGATTTGTTTTGCCAGCGATAATTGATTGTTGAATGCCCCACAGACGGCGGTCAGAACGATGGTAAACCAGATGTACCAGTGCCAGGCAGCTTCGGATACTTGAGAGGAGTGGCTGATGATGCACCACACGATGGATGTGAGTATCGATGTGACTGTGATGTAAATGTTAAGAAACGCGTCGTCGACGACGGACCAAATTCTCAAAAAGATGGCAATGTTTGCGACAAGTCCCCAGCAAGCAAACAGTACTACTGCTTTCAACTCTTTGCTTTTGTGAAAAACAAAGGCAATAAATGCAACAATTGTGCAAAGTAGTGCTGCAATTGGCACGGTCCGTCGCAGTTGTGTACTGTCGGACAATGTGAGGAGAGTGTATGCAAATATTTCGGCCCATACAAGTAGGGCCCATCCGACGGAATGCCAACGAAAAGTCATCTTAAATTGAATAGACAGTGATTAAATAGTGTATTTTACAAGTACATGTTCATAGGTGGTGTGGGTGCTTTGAATATCTGAGCGTGTTGCAAAAAAGTTTTCATGCCATCTTCAATGTCTGAAAGTTGTAGAATATTTTCCGAAGTATTTGGAAAATGTCGTACAACTGCATTTTGTTGACTGTGAAACAACAATTGCTTGGTGGAACCTCCACCATGACGTAAATTTTTGAAATTTCGATGAAAGAAATCTTTCATGAGTTTGCGGTCTTTTTTGTCGACTTTCCATTTGCATTCGGTCAATTGTTTTAGAAAAATATTTTCCAATACAACCGCGGCTGGTGTTTTAAAACGGTACACGTATCCAAAGCGTCGCTCGAGGCCTGCGTTGTAGGTAAAAAGTTGTTTCATATCTTTTTCGTAGCCCGCCATGATGAATATCACCTGTTTGTCAATGTTGGACATGGCTTCTACGATTTCTGTAAGAACTTCTTGTCCGTACATGTCGTCGCCGTCTTTGGACGAAATGATGGAATAGGCCTCGTCTATAAAAATAACTCCCCCTTTGGCGGAATCTATTAATTTTTTTGCTTTGGCTACGGAATGACCTTGGTATTTCCCAACCCAGTCCGAGCGTTTCGTAATTTTGAAGCGGCGTTTGTCGATGATGCCGAGGGCGTCCCAGACGTCGACCAGCAACGAGGCAAAAGTGGTTTTGCCAGAGCCTGGTTTACCGAGAAGCAGAGTGTGTACAAAATGTCCTTGCAGTAAGTTTAATTTGTCGCGGCATTTTTGAACAAACGGTGGGTCTTCCGTCTCTTCGTCGTCGGAAGAATCGTCGTCAACGCCGTGAAGGGACTGGGCCAGCAAAGCTATCAGGGCCATTCCGGCGGAATCTTTATCGGGGTCATAGTCTTCATCCGCTTCTTCTTCAGAATTGACCGACGAAAATGTCCGCTGGCGTTTGACTTGTGTTTTTTTACGATTGGACCGACGACGTTTGGAGCGGCGTGGCTGTTTCGAACACTGGGCAATAAAGTACAGCACCATCTTGGACACGGTTTCTTTGATGTCGTCGTGGCCCACAAATTCCGATAAATGTTTCAGAGCCGGCACCAACTTTGGAAAAAGGCGTTTGTGGTGTTGGAGATACAAATGCAATCGGTCGAATTGAGCCATAGCCATTCGAGAACTGACCAGTTTATAACTCGAAATAATAATATTAATATAATCGTAAAATATGTTTTAGTTTATAGTTGTTCTAGTCGTTGTTATGCATTGCCATTTGTATTTTGTAATTACAAGTGTATTTGTTTGTACCCGATCTTCAAAAATCAGCGTCCAATGCAAACATTGAGTCGGACTCTTGTTGCCCCACTTGAGCCAATTGATATTCGGAAACCCGTCGTTCAAAAAAATTCGTTTTGGCATCGATTGAAATCATGTCCATGAAAACCAAAGGTTGGTCCACTTTCCAAAGTGGTGCGTAGTCGCCTTTCAACATGGACAGTAATCTGTCTGCGCAGTACTGTACGTACTCTATCATTTGAGCGGCGCTGATTCCAGTGAGCGTTGTGGGAAGTGCAGCATTGACAAAATCTTCTTCGATGGCCACGGCTTCTTTCAATATGGCATGAATCTCTTGTTCAGGCAGCTGGGGCAACATGTTTAACATTTCCACTCCAAATTTAGCATGGAGACCCTCGTCTCGTTGAATCAGTTCGTTGGAAAAAGTGAGTCCCTTGCATTTGCCCTTGGTACGTAGCCAGTACAAACTGGCAAACGATGCCGAAAACAAGACGCCTTCGAAAATGCAAAAAGCCCATAGACGTTCCGCAAAAGGTCGTTGTGAATCCATGTACTTGGTCGCAAAGTCTCCCTTGGCTTTGGTAGTGGGTTCTTGAGCCACTGCGTTGAACAATTGTGTGCGTTGGTCAGTGGGCGCAAACTTTTCCAGTGCCAACGAGTAGGTCTCGGAATGAATGGTTTCGACAAATGCTTGCAGGGTGTAAAACGCTCGCGCTTCTGCCACTTGCACTTCTGCCATGAATTGGTCCATTAGATTGTCGACAATGAGCATGTCCGAACTGGCAAAAAAAGCGAGGATATGTAACAAAAATTGTTGGGCACCGGGTTCCAATTGTTGCCAATCTGCTAAATCTTGAGACCAATCAATTTCTTCTGTCGTCCATAATACGGATTGTTGTTCTTTAAAGATAGACCATAAATTAGGATGTTGAATGGGTTTGAGAACGTATCGTTTTTGCTGAGGATTTGTAAAAAAATTCATGTTTATGTCAACCAAAGTGGTCTATATATATTCCACATTTCTAAAGATACAAATATGGTTGAATCCAATTTATGTTTAAAAGATGAATGGGTATCCGGTCTTTGGTGGCTGATGATTGGAAATGTCATGTTGGTTTCTGGATTGTTGTCAGTGTGCGTGGTCCACCCACTTTTGGCAAAGGATTAAATTAACTGATGAGAAACCAACAATTTTCTTACGGATGGTTGTGAATAAAGAGTGGGACCGGTATCAATTTTCTTGTAGAGATGTAGACAGAGGGCAATATGCTGCTTGGCCACAATTTTATTTCGATTCAGCACTTGATAAATGGCCATAAGCACAGTGTCTTTGCCAATGTTGTTTAACTCGCTCAGGTACCGCTGTGCGTAACAAATGGCCTCGGCGGATTGTTTCTGCTGTACCAGTCGCATCAACTGTAGTTCATGATGGCAAAACATGGTTGTCGGACTTTGCCTCTGCCTTTATAGACGGTTTGGCCGTTCTCCATTGTCGCATGTAATGTCGTTGGCACAGTTGTTTGGAAAACACTTTCGAGTTGCATTCAATGCAACTTCTGGCCGTAAAATGGTAAAAGCATTTGTTGTCGATGTAAGCTGGTTGTTCGCAGTCCGAACAGCAAACAATGGATGGAAATTGTTTTTTGCGATAGTGATGAGCACAGACTTGACGACAGTAGGACACTCTCGGACAGTCGGGCCATGCGCAAGGGACCCTAAAAGCACGATAGTGGTTTCGACACAGAGTGAGGGCAAATACAGGGCGGCCACAGTTGTGCCAGGTACAGTGATACAAGGACATGGATGGTAATAGTACAAATTAGATTAGTTATTTAAATAGTATTTATGCTTCTTCTTCCTCTTTGGCCGATGGAAATTGGTAATTCATTTGTAATTCCACGCATACTTTGTAGAGACCGTTGACGCCGTCTGGGTGAGCATCGGCGTAATGTTCGGTGGGTTTACTGTAAAATTTGGCACGGACATCGTTCAAATTGGTGAAGGGCATACGTGCAAGGACATGAGATTTGAGGTCGTTGCAGACACGGTCAAACACATGGGCGGGAACCTGGACGTATTTTCCGTTGAACCGAGCTTCGTTGTCGACATTGATGCCCAACTGTTCCCAATTTTGGCGAATCACGTCGAGGACTACATGGTTTTGAGAAACCAAGTAGTACTGTTCACCTGGAAATGCGACCACTCCCTCGTGCAAATTTTCGCCATTGTAATTGCCGTACTGTTCAATGTAGCGGTCATTGGCAATTTCGTTCGGTTCGTACACTTGGAGTTCGGCACGAGATTTTTCGTAGGGCATGACTGCCAACAAATTGCGATATCCTTCCTCGTCTCTGGAAGAAGCCATGGAACCAAAATCGGTTTGCGTCGGAGTGTGCAACCATCCTTCGTTGTTTTTGATGCTTGGTTCTTGCTCGGAAGAATTGTACAAATTGAGTGCAAAAGTCACTGGTTCGGAACAGTCCGAATAGATGGATTTGACTGTGATGGAAGTCAAAATTCCTTTCGAGACATCGACATCTTTAGCCGAGGATGCAAAAACATGCGAGGCGTTAGCAAGCTGAACAACGACACCTTCTTGCATTTGTTGAGCCGATGCATTGGCTTCGAAAACGACACGGGTCGTGTACGATTCCTTTTTACCATCACTTGGTGCGGAAGCAGTCAAACTGGCCATGTTTGTCATTTCATCAATGTTGTCTGACTTAGTACTGGTTTGGAGTTCGTTGGATGGGCGTTGAATTCGGGACATATTTTGGATTAAAACATTGCCCTTATATAACTCCCAAAAGTTAAATCGTGCAGCACTTCATAAGTTACTCTTAAGATAAGATTTTTCCGTGGACAAAAACTTAAAAGATTGCACAATGTACCACAGTTTGCGTGGCGCATTGTGCAATGTGCCCCCTGATGGTGTTGTGGTTGCGGAAGATGTCACTGCGGCTGGTCAGAAACGTTTCATGGTCGGTACGATTTCTAAATTTGTAGCCATCTACGACAAATTGCAAGCTCGTCACTGGTACGAATGTCTTGTGGAAGGCAAGGCTTCCCGTATTTTTTTAGATATCGAATCCGAAACATTTGTGGACATTGCAGAGATTGTCCGTTTTTTCACCGAGGCATGTCGTCGACAGTTTAATATTGCCCAGCCTACTTTTGAGATTGTAGATTCATGCAGCGAACACAAATTTTCCTGGCATGTCATTTGTACCGACATTTACCTCAAAAATGTCTATCATGTTGGCGCTTTTGTTAGAAAAACGGTGCTAGCCATGCAGGGCCAGCATGGGGCAGAGGCCGTTGACACTGCGGTGTACACCAAAAACCGCATGTTTCGAATCAAGGGTTCGACCAAATTTGGGTCGAACCGGGTTTTGAAACATGCAAAGCAGTGGCACGAACTGCTGGTACAAAGTCCAGACACCTCTGCTTGGTTGGAATGTTTGGAACTCGACAAGTCCGAACCTCAATCGACGTCGTTGTCGCCCTCCAATCTCTTCAGATACGACCACGACATGCAAAAATGGATTCGTCTCACTGTGCGATTGTCCAATTATAGCACACGGTCGACCTATTGCAGTTTGTTGAATCCAATATTGGCGTGGTTGGACAAACACAAGCGGGCCAATATTTCGAGACACAAACTGTCGATGAACAGTTATGGTCAATACACCTTGCCCTGTTTGTCGACCGATTGTGGCATTGCAAAAAGATGCCACAAAGGCAATAACATTTGGTTTGGGATTGACATCGCTCGACAAACAGTGCAACAACGATGTTTCGACAGTGACTGTGCTGGCAAATCATTATTTATACCAGTTCCAACACATTTGTGGAACGATTGGAACAATGAATGTCAAAAAAAAATAAGACTTGGTTCGCATGAATAACAAAAACACCCTATATAATATGCATTGACATTTCCAAATGTCAATCACTGTAAACAAATCACAAAATGTTAATTTAGACTCTGCAGCATCTCAAGCACTTGCATCGGTTATGACAAGACTGGAAGAGCAGGCAACATTTGTCAAAAGTGTGCAGGTCCTTGCTAATTTTTCAGTAGACAACGACGCTGCTTTGTTTGCCAATGTACCCACTATCGCGTCAGGGCTTGTCGTCTGTGTGAAACCCGACTACAAACTGTCGGAAAAAGATATGAGCTGGTTTCATCCCAGCATTGGTCGCGGTCGTTCCATTTTTTCTTTGGAGACACCGGCCACGAAACAGTCCTTGCAACAAGTAGCGTTGGCAATGCCAAACTCGTCCGTGGGTGCCTTTTCGATTTCCCGTCCCGACGAATTTGGCAGTGAAGATGTGTCGCACCATGTTATTGTCGATTCGGCTCCAAATTTGAACACATTGTATTTGTCGTGGTTGAACCAAGGATTAACGGCGGGTGAAGTGGCCACGCAGTGGAAGAGAACACAATTTGGCAATTCAAAATCGATTTCGCTGCACTCCTCCAACCACCGAGCGGGCATGGTGGCGTCGATTGCGACGGAATGTTCCTACACTGACACTGTGAACGACATTCTCACCGACAATGTCAATGTCTACTTTACCAACGACTGTGTCAAACAAACCTCACAAATGTTGGTGAAATCTTCAACTTTAGGGGGATACCGTATGTACACTGCCAGCGAATCGAGCCTACAGTTTTACCCTACTTCCTTTGGCAGTGACAACTCTTTTTACAAATGGCAAGACATGAACAGTAAAAATGTGGCGCGCATTGCTTCTTGTTGTTCGTGGGACGACGATTTGACCTTCAATACTCAGGTCATGCGCCCACCGTCTTTGCGCCCAAGTACCGTTCGCATCGTCGAAGAAGAATACAAAATGACTCCTCAAGATACTTTGGTCATGCGGTTGGTACATTTGTCTGGATCGGCCACCATTGTAGACAAAATGAACCCGGCCGATGTCTTTCAACTGACTCCTTCCACGGACTCTCAATTTATCAGTACGCCCATTGACCCACAACATCCAGTGTTTGCGCATTTGGTTGGCAATCTGGTCAGTATTCAACAGCAATTCCCATCGTTTCAGCTTATTAACCCCCAATACATGCGTGGCAATCGTTTAAAATTGCCAAGAGAAGTATACCAACAAATAGTTTAAATTAATAATAACCTGGTTCTGTCCATTTTCTTCTATTGTTATGTTTAATTTTCTGCAATGCTCTCAACACCATTGTTTGCTCTTGATGCAACCGTGCAAATGCACGGTCTTTTTGAAAATCAGAATTGGCCAACGTTGAAGATAATCCCATTCGTATTGCCACAAGTCGAGCAAACAGTGTTTGAAATTGAGGATGTTCAATCAAGACTTTTAGCGGTTGTTTTGGAATAAAATTATTGACAATTGTTTCAGATTCTTTGATGTGCCCGTACGCATCGGCGGACAAATGCACGACACCGGAAATTTCAGGGATTTGCATCCAATCAATGTTTTTGACGTCTGGCGGTTTGGAACAAATATTGGCGGACAAATCGCACTGAGAGTTGGGATGCGCAACTGCTTTACCGCCCGTCAATTTGTTGAGTCGTCGCTGAGCAAAGGCGGAAACTTGCATCAAAAATTTGTACGCTGGGTCTTTTCGGATTTCCTCGTTCAATCGTTGTCGTGCCAGCAAATGTTCCGAATTCTCACCGTTCACATCTTGAAAACGTTCCTGTGAACTCTCATCGTCCAACACATGGATGCTGGTCTCGTTCGATTGGAGTGGTTCGGCAGGGGCAAATTTAATATCATGCCGAACAAAATTTTCCGACATTATGGTTCATACACGCACGCTTTTTATAGTACTAATCGACATGTGTCGCTGTTATCATCGGCAATCTCATCTTGGTAAAAAGAATGTCACGCTGGTGGTCCACCCATTTGAAATATATCAACATTCCGAAACCGCCAATCGAAAGCACTATCCAATGGGATTTTGCCCACAACCAATCCAACGCACCCTCACAACGACCGTGCCCACAGGGGTACCAATCGTTTAAAATGTCATAAAAGGCAGTCTGAGCCGGACGCTCGTTTACAATATGTTCGGCCTTTTCGCACAAATTAAAAGTGCCCAACTGAGCTCGGGTAATAGCGTCGGAACAAACATCGGAATTCAAATAAGTCACAGCCGCATCGTGCTTACGGCGGTGCTCGACCAAATAACGTTGGAAATTTCGTATTTGAAGCAAAAAACAAATCACTGCAAGGGTGACCAGTGACCAACGTAGAATCATAGGCTCTTCACAGCAAAGAGCATTTATACTACTTGAACAATTGCCCATGTTTTAAATCCCGTTTTGTGAAAAAGTCGACACACATTGATTTGTCTCGTTGCAGATTCTCGGGTCAGTGTATACTCATCGTCGCGGTGCAACTGTTCTTGTTTAGCAGTATAGACATAGGCCAGTCTCCAACTGTCGTCCCAGTCGTAGGGGGTTTCTTGTGGAGGGTCTTGAAACAACCATTTGCGCCCGTCGGTATCAGTCCAACCAGAGGCAACCAGTTGATGCACTGTTGGGAAATATTTAAACATATTGCGTTGTCGTAGTCGTGCTTATATAATCATATTACCAGTATATAAAGCATGGCGTACTCTGAACAGATGTGGACATTAGTAGGACTTGTGATAATGTTTGGACAGGCAGATGCTTGTATTTCGAAACAGGCGGCAGTAAACTGTTTTTACAGCGTTGCTGACAGCAACAAAGACGGGACGATTACACGACAAGAACTGACAAAAGCCATCGGCGACCATCTGCCCTGGTGGCAGGTCAAAGCTTTTGATTTTTTTGGCGGAACCGAAAGAATTCTCATGGATTGCGATGCCAATAAAGATGGCATACTGACGGCGGCGGAAGCCATGGAAATGTCAGACACCTGCTTGGAAAATTGTTTCAAACGAACTGCCACTGCTCATGTGTTTCAGTGTTTAAAAAAATAGATATATAAAGATGTGTTTTTGTTGCAACCATGAATATATTGCCCGCTTTGGATTTTGAAGCAGTGGCTGAAAATACGGGAATGATGGACGAAGACGACCCAGGAGATTTTGTACCCTGTCACTTTAGTGACGACGAAGATGACATGCACTCGGACGGGTGCAAATGTGCTTTGTGCCAGTACGGAGATGGTGGTTCAGGAGAAGCGCATTCCGTCATTCAACGCATGCAAGAAATTGATTCGCAAATGGTTGGGAAAGTTCGAGACGATGAAATATATACACTGCAAGCCGATTTGTACCGAACACATGTCAAAGAACCGTTGGAGAGGCAGGGCATAGACGCCCCAGAGGTCACTGCCGAGACATGCAAAGCACATTTTTCCAAACATCGGATGAACATGAAAAGGATGATTGGGTCCGAAATATCATTTGTAAATTCCATGCAGAAACACGTGCGGCGGGAAAATATTTTGAGTCGCAACAATGTGACCGGCCGTACCAAAGTGGACAACGGTTCAATCAAACAGTGGATTGCCCTTTCCAAACATAAGCTAGACCTGATTAAATATTACAAGGGACCACTGTCCAAAGAGGTAGCTTCGAAAACACAATCAATCAAACCATACAGTTTTTCTTAAACAAGATTTCATGGGTATTTAGTTGGATGGGGCGAAAACAACTATGGACACGTTCGTCGGTGTCGTTATAGTCGTTCTAGGTGTTTTGATGGCGGGAGCATGCTTTTACTGTACAGACGGACATATATTTAAGCGTGAGGAGTCCACTGTAGAGTCCACTGCTTGAAACTAGTTGGCTTTGACTTGGAGAGAAAAAAAAATCCACAATATCGCTTGGAAGGATAACTGTAGTATGACAGTATAAATAGGGACGCGTAAAAATAAAAATGACATCTGTTGCTTTTATGAAAGGTACACCTACAAATGGTTCTGTCAATTCCAATTCACCCTTTTCGTTCAAATCTTCGCCAGGAGTCGGCGCTGATTACAGCAATCGTCCATCAGTGTCAGCCTTGCAAAATCCGACAATGCACAATAGCGTACCGGAAGTCATGGTCAATTCTACTGCTCGGGCCCCTTTGTTTGTCCGTCCATTTACTCGTGGGTTTGAAAAAGATTATTCGGAAGGTGACATTTTGTTTGTGCGTCGCGACGATTCACGCGCATCGTCGCAGCACAATATTGTGGCAAACATTCCTGTAATGAATCACTTGTTGCGATCCACCAAATTGAACGGTACGGATGACTTGCAGTACGACAGTGTAGAAAGTATTATGGCGGATTGGAATTATTTCGGCATTTTGAACAATGACATGGACACTGGTTCCAAATGGCAACGGTTATTAAATGTCAACGTTAGAGGACGAGCCAGAGTGGCACGTTTGTGGAAACCGGACAACAATGGGATTTTACAGCGCGGTGCCATGTTGTGGATTGGCATTTACCAGAAAAAGGTACGACGAAATGCTACCTTTTGTGGTCCAAACGGGATGCGCGAACCAATGAAGGCAGGGACTGTATATTTTGAAGTGCGGGCCACTATGGATTGCTGTTCAACTTTTAAGGACGCATTGTTTTTGATGCCAGTCGGAGTGGTGTCACAGGTGACATTGAAAAAACCAACGGATGTGATGATTGAGAAAGCACATTCTGTGACAGAAACTTGTAAAGGGTTGGAACGAATTGAAGTCCTCATGCGTATATAACAAAAATGCGGTATATAAAGTTCCTTATTTTTAATTATCTTACCCCATGTATTCTTCTGCAAAACGCCGTCGCATCAAACCTTACGCTCGTCCAACTTCCTTTGACTTCAATGCTGCTTTTGACATTCGTCATTATCAGCGAATCAAGTATGGCAATGTCATTGACCCCTATTTTCCTGCTGTCGGCACCGACGAGGCATTCCAAGTGATGGAGGGCGAAATTTGCATGCAAACTCAAAAACCAGGAGTCCGCAGATACGGTGACCACCAAATGCACGTTTTTTCATTTGCCAACGGATTGAAAGGAGGGCGCAAAACGTTGAACGCTTCTGCTCCGGGGTCGACCGGTTCAACCGTGGACGATACCTTTTCGAGAAAAGCTCAGGTGATGGCAAATTTGAAATATGCAGGTGTGGCCGTGACCGATTTCAAACCAGAGGTCGACGTATTTGAACAGGGGTTTGTAATTACGGTCGCAGGCTTGAACACGTTGTTTAATTCAGGTGCAAATACATTGTACCCAGGCGATATCATTTGTGCTGACATTCCCAATCCTGCGGACCGGGGCACACGCAAAAATCGTGCATTGCAAACCGGTATCCCACACGAAAAATTACAATTTGTGATTACGCCCTTTTCGAAATTGTCACTGCAACTCGGGGCGGTGGAGGCATCTCGCTTTATCATGGGGACGGCTTTGTCCTACTCCAAACCAGGGGCTCCCGTTGACGTCGTCTTGCACAAATGCAATGTCATCCATACTCGGTCGGTGGAACCATCACTGGATATGACAAACGAAACCAAATCGGACCAACCAAACACCAAAAAGAAGAAAAAATTAAAAAAAACGGGTAATTAGAGCACAAGTATCAAATGACAAAAATATATTATAAATAGACTTCTGTTTTTCTAAATCATGAACTGTAATCTGTGTGACTCCAATATTTTGGAGCGAAACACTGCTACTTTCGATTGTGGACATTGTTTTCATTTGTCATGTGTACTCTCACATCATTATTCTACATTGTGTTACACTTGCAACACCGACAATCAAACACTGCCAAACATGGGCCTGGACAGACAGGTCGCAATTCGTTCCGGTATTTCGTCCAAAATTCAACAACGCCAATTGAAACCTATCGAAATGACTTCTTTTATGGGCAAATTTCATCGTCTATTGTCTCCACTTACGCCACAAGCAACATGTTTTGCGGACCATGTCTACCACAACAAAAAATTATCTTACATATCAATCAATGGATTTGCACCATCGGACGCAGTGCAAGAACGAATAACATGGTCAAACATATCAGCTCAGTATACCAGTGCAGACATTTTGGAGTTTGGATTTGCATGGACACACATGATTGGGATGGGAATCACCCCGACACAACTGAAAAAATTCACATGGGCTCAGCAGAAAAGAAACTTAGAGTTGTCCGCAGAAAAAATATTGCAAATGAAAATGTCCATTGCAGAATTGGCCGCTTTGAAATATACCACACATCAGCTGGTAGAATTAGGATTTACTTGGTCAATATTGGCCAATGTAGGGGCCAATGTGGAGACATGGCGGCTCTTTGGCTTTAGATTGGAAGATTTGAAAAGATACTGGCAACCATCATTGACACAATGGGTGTCGTCAGGGTTTTATGACAAAGACAGACTGTCGCACGCAGGTTGGGATATGGAAGATGTCCTCAAAACGTTGCCAAATGTTACTTCACGTAATTCGGGCAGAATGTTACGATTGGCATTTTGAAGACAGTAGAAACAATAGTACACTGCTACAGAAAATAATCAAATACAAATACTCCAACGGATTGATGTCAACTGGACTGGGTTGTACTGAGGCGGAAGCTTGAGGAAACCAAGTGGTTTCGGGAGCCACCTCCAATGTAGACATTTTTCAATAGAGAGCATCCTAAATATAGTTGCTTTAATATTCTTTTGGATTTTTTACACTACGCATCACTTCGACCTGTCGTTGGAGCAAATCAATTTGTTTAGATATACCACGGCTGTCATAGGCATATTTTTTCACATATAACCGTACTCTTCCCAAGAAATAACAGTAGCGTACCAGCAGCCCATCCACATATTGGCGAGCCATTGGCGAAAAACAATTGGGAAATGGACGCTTTTTAGGATGGTATTTCCAATTGTTCCCTACCAATCTGGGCACAATCATTTCGTTTCCGCAAAATACTCTTGTGCACGCCAATTCCGTAAAACCCAAATCACCAAAAACGTTGTGGATTGGAACGGTATCGATTCCCTTGCGGAAACAAACATCACTCAAAACACTGTCGAGTTGCCCTTGCAATGTGTATTCGGAATATAATAAATGGGCTGCTTTGTATATGGGATGGATTCGAGCGAAATTTGGCGTGACAAAATTGTGATACATGTACTGTACTAATTTGTTCAAGTTTTGCAGTTCGTACCCAAGTTCGATGGTACGACCTTCAAAAGTAGCGGGGATTCGCTCGAATGCTTGGAAATTGGGCGTGTGGCACACACTTGCGGCGTCAATGTCGATGATTTCAGCTGTAGGGTCTTGCATCCATCTCTTTAGAAATTTCGTGGCAGAACGGTGCACAAGAGCCTGTTTTCCGTCTTGCTTGACGGCAGCATTTAACTTCCAATGTTTGACAAGTGTGTGCCTGGAAATTTCAACACCACTGTTTCTGTATACGATGTGGCAAGAGTTCAAGCCATAATACTGCTCAAAAAAATATTTGATACGGCTGTAATGCTTGTCGGAATAGTAGACTATCAGTTGGCCCATGGTTCGGTCCGGATTGTCCCGCGCATCAGTAGCCAGCAAGTCGTCCATTTTTGGGTAGCATAGGGGGACAAGTTCAATAAGTAAAATATGTTCAAAACAAGATACAAAAGCGATAAACTGCTGTGGCCTGCAATAGTTTGTGTGCACTGTCGATTTATGAGTATATGAATTATCAAGCGATAGGTAAAATATATGCTAATTCTGTCCCACAGAGGGAACGTCCTTTAAATTGGAACCCTCTTGCTACCAAAGCGCTTAGCATGATTGGTTCGCGCGTGCAAACACTAACTTCTTTTTTCTGTCGTTTAAGTAATGTCAATAACTGTGTGAAGAAGCCTGTGCGCCTATTGTCTGGATACACAAATATATATTTAACTTCCACAAAGTTTGGCATATCCAGGATGATTGCCCACCCATTGCTATTTAAAACAATATAATGTTTATTTGCTTTATTTATGTCTTGAATAGCTTCAAAACATATAAGTGTAGTATACAGTTTTATACTATCATAATTGAAGGAATATTTTTTCGCGTCCGCCAGTATTCTTTTGGTTATTGCAGTAAATTTTTTGCTTTCACGGACAGTAACATAATAAAACTCCATTTTTTGGTTTGTAAAAATCCTCGAGTTCCAAAAAAAAATATGTGTCAATTATTATATATTCCACACATCTCTATTTAAAGCAACGCCAACTACACCGACAACATTGCGACGGTTGTGAAGCGCCCTTCGGTGATTGGCGTGACTTATGCAACCTACAGTACGGAAACAGATGGTGCGAATGTCTAAGTCGTTTGTTTTCCGAAACCATACTGATTGTACCAGTTGTGGTACCGGTTGTCGTAGATGTACTTATGATTGAAGTAAAATGTAAAAATCTATTTTTTTTTGTATGTATCTCTCTGTTTTTGTAAGATGTCGGCGGGGATGACGTCGTCGTAGTCTTTCAGCCATGGTTTGTAGCAGTTTGTGCAAATGGCCACGGTTTCGTCGTTGTCGGTGTTGACGGTCGTCCAGCTGTTTTTGCCTCTGTACGTGCCGCATATGGTGCAACTGGCCGAAGTGTAGAGTGTTCCTTCTTTCATGCACTGTCCGCATGTGAATCCGTGTTCGTCGTGTTGTTCTTGGTGAAATGTGGTGGGGTTACCGCAGGAGGGACAGAATAAATAGAGCGTGCCATAAAATTGCAGCAAGCATCCGGTCATATTGATTTCGATACATTCTGTATTGGCGCATCGTTGATTTTGTACAATTTTTTTGTTTGTTTTCCAATTTTTTTTGATGCGACGTTTCCGGGCTTCCTCCAGTTCAACTCCCTGCAGAAAAGAATCTACGGCAATTCGTTTTCTTTTTTTGGTGTCTGATTTTTCACATCGTTTTCCACAGTAACATTTGAGAGTTTCGTCGTCTATAATAATTTTGCTGTGTCCGTTTGCAAAGAGGTTGTTTATTTTGCTGTGTTTGTTCACTACAAACCCTTTAAAACTGCGACACGACAGACATACGTAAACAATGCCGACGTGTTTGGGTATGTTTTCGTCGGCGGCCAGCCCGTATCGTCGCCGAAGGGCGCCACATTGCGCGTCGTAGAGATGTTGTGGCAGTGGAAAGACGCGTATGTCTGAATGTGACTGTGAAAATGCCGCAAACAGTGCTCTAATGGCTTCAAAGTCATATCGTGGAATATTTTGCAATAATTTGCGCAGTTCTGTTCGGTAGCTGTTTTGTTGTACATGTTTGTACAAGTTGTTTAATATTTCAATGGCGTGTGGTTTGACATTAAAGTATTTGAGCCACTCTACATGTATGTTTCCTCTGGGTACCCGTTGTGTCATTTTGCGCAGCAGATGTACGTGTTCTATGGGAAATTTTTCATAAATATCGACATTTTGTTGGTTTTCGTCAATGCGGTCACAGGTTGCGATGACGGTTTGACAAAAGTTTTGACGTTGTGGTCGGTATAGATTGCATAGTTGTTGTTTGTTGACAATAATGAGTGTGGATTCGATGTGTGACATCCAGTCTTGTATGGAAGAAGAGGTCATAATATTGTTTTCTACCATGGTTCGTGACTTGTCCATTGCACCGCGCACGGTTTCTTCAAAAATGACCCATTTGTACGTGCTGCACAGTTCGTCGTACAAAGCCGGAATCATGGGCATTGAAAAAGTCAAAAATTCTTTGATGGTGTAAAACAGGAGATGCTGGTAGTTTGTAAAAAGCCATTCCTGCAATTGTGTTCGGTTCGGTTTCATGTACACAAGACGTCGTATGATTTCTTTGCGGGCCGACCACGATAGTCTTTTTTTGCAGTGTTTGTAGGCCCCCAGTAGCGAACACAACAGGGCATTTTTCATAAATTCGTGTACGATGTCGTCGGCTTGGCAGTAATTGGAAATGATTTCACGAAGATTTCTAATTTGACATCGCTGAGGCAATGCTTTGCACATGAGATGGACAATGGCTTTCATTTTTGTTTTGTTTTCGTTCCAAAAGGAACATTCAAGATGTTCGTTGATAATGTCGGGCAGATTCGATTCCTGAATGACTTCGCTTGTTTTGGGACAATGTTTATGAAACAGCGACAGAATATTTTCCGACGACGGGGCGTCTTCAATGGCACACATGAGTGGTACATGTGCATCAAAGTAAACATGCAGACAAAAATCAATTTCTGTCGGCAGTGACGAGAGGGACATCAGATGAATGAGGTTGTTGACAATTGCGACCAGTCCCGTGACCTTTTCGTTGTCGTGTGTGGGAGGAGTCCACGGTTTCTGACCGTCGTACCTGGTCGATATCTGAAGTCTGTCCCAAAACGAGCCCAGAAACAGCCATTCGTACTCCGACCCCGAAAAGTAGGTCAGTAATGTTTCTTCCGGTAGATGTCGGACCATACCATCCTCAAATTCAAAGGGACAAATACGCCCGAGATTTAACTCTCGGGCGCCTGTACTAAAAAATGGTTTTCTTGACCGGGGTATTTCATGCGCCACTGTTCATAATGACGGACACCATCTTTCACGTTCAAACGATAAGCATTGCGCAAGTGCAAAACAACAGGGTCCAACAATCCTTGGAAAATTTGATGCGAAGAGACGATGCAATCATCTAAGCAATACTCGCCTTCTTTTTCAACTATATTGCGATAGTCTTGCAGAATCACATTGTTTTTGACACCCATACCGTCGGCACGAATGTTAATAAAGGCACGGGCAATTTCAGACCGTTTGCACATTAAACACAAACGACCCTCACTCGGTAATTTACCTGTGCGCAAATATTCTTCCTCCTCTGTCGGCAATAAAAACTCCCGCAAAATAAAAGCATTTTCAGTGACGTACGGCAAATGCAATCCCTGGCACTGGTCACACATGATGCAGGCTCTCTCTTTCCCAATCGGCTCTCGCAGATATTTCTCCTCGTAGGCCCGTGACACCACCTGGATAGAAGTACACACTTGTTCCTTGTGCTTGATATCTTCCGGGGAGAGAGTATCACAAGGTTCCTGCTGCAACAACGCCCGTACATACGGGAAGTCGTAGGGGCGCAAGTGAGACAAATCCGTACGATGCCAGTAATCTTGATTTTGCTGGTTGAAAAAATTTGTTTCGGCCACCATCAACGAAGGAGTCTGGAGAGATGAAACCGTCTCTGGTTGCAACAAATCAGGGGTGCTTTCCATTGCTACCTCATTGTTCAATGCTTGAAACTCGTAGGTGGTAGAAGAAGTTTTTTGACGTTTAGGATTGTCAACATCAATGCTAAACTGATTCCAATGTTGCGACATAACTGTTATAAATATTACACTTTAATACTTATATAGTCACATATGGTTAACATATTTTTTTCCAGTATAAACAACAACTCGATTATCAATAATGTTATATGCGGTTAGTTCAAGCATCTGGGCATGGGTTTTGGGAAGAACTATTGCCTTTGGGCCCTCCAACCAAATATGTTGCTGGAGACCACGGTTGCATTCCAATACATGGTACAAGTTGACACCCCTTCGTTGTTTGATGCCTGATTTGTTGGTTTACGCAATGCCGTTTATACTGTCGCTCAGCCAAATTCCGATTCTACTACTGTCGTCAGTGCCCACACAAATACTGTCCGCCATTTCACTCGTCTCCTGGCACGCATTTATCCCTATTTTTGTCATACATATCCACCAAGAATGGCACATTTTCAGCTGGTGCCTGGCCAATGTAACAATGGCACTGGCTGCTACTGCCAGTGCCAAAGACTCTTTGCAGACTGCATGCACCATAGTACCGACGATACTGTTCATATGGCTGACGATGATACAAAGCCAACTGTTTGTCGTTAATATTGTGCACCACATCCCTGCAAATACAAGACAGCCGCGCATAGTATAAAAGACCCTGGGTACAGACAAATGTCATCCGTCACACTACAAAATAATGTACGGCTTCGAGTCATATTAGTACTGGGAATCTCACTCCTCATACAATTTGGACGCAAATATGTCTCTGACTCTGTCCATAAAGCCACAAATTTACTGGAATTCAATTACATCTTGTACGGACTGCTCCTCCTCTGTTCATGTGTACCCTCCAAATTTGCCTGGTACGTAGCAGCCATAGCACTGGTCATGGCGACCTTTCTGGACGGAACTGTACTGGCCTTAGGAACCATTGGCACCATGCGATGCATCGAAAACTCAGGATGTATCCAAACACTACCGGGAAGCGTGGTTGTACTTGCCATGGTTGCTCTGCAAGCTCTCCTGGACGCGTACCAAATGTGGTCAATTTATTTAATTGTCCGAATTCCATACTTTGTAGCCTCCTCCACGCAACGCATCGTCATTCTGTTCGCATGGGCTCTACCGTTTGCCGTTGTCACAAATGTTGTGCTGTTGATAGAATCTCAATGGTCGGTATGGGTCTCACCACCACTGGTCGCAATGCCCATCATCATCATCATGATACAATCCGCCGAATACACTCTCATAGGCATTCTTATCGCAATTTCAATCGCGTCCAACTTATTCTCGCTGATGTATGTCAACAATACACTGGCCTACTCCGCAATACTCGTCCAAACAGCCATCAGTCTGTTTGGGGCCATCATCCTCTTTATACCGTCCGAGACATATATTGCACCTCCTCCAACATTGGAACAAGAAGAACTGCCTGTATTGCCAGTCGACCGCACCGTCAAAGAGAATACACAGTTGCGCCAACGCAAACCACAACTGTTACATTTTTGAAGGTACATAAATATACAAATCCATTAGTTACATTTTTGAAGAGTATAAACATACAAAAGCAAACAATAAATGAATTTTATAAACACAACTGACCTGGATAACGACGACTTGGTTAGTTCCGACAACGACGACCAGCCACCAATTGGACGACAATATCCAGAAACTCCCCGACCCACCCACGCAGAAACCATCGTAGACACAGAAAATCCGACCATCTACTCGAGTACGCTGGTCGTGGTCTGCATTGCCATCGCCATCGCTCATCTCTGGACGATTTGGACGTTGAGGACCGACATCAACATTGTTATGGAACACCACAAAGAAAACCTACAACAATACACACATATCTCGACACTGCTCCAAAATATGCAGCAAGTACAATGGCGGATGGTGCCGGCCGCATTATAAAATCCAATTATCAAAGACAAGTTTAAACTATATAGTTTGAACCATATAGTTTAAAATCATGACGAAAAGAACCAAAAAAACCCGAGACCCCAATCGACCGAAACGCGCAATGACACCTTTTTTGTATTATGCCTGTGAACAGCGCGCCATTCTCAAAGAGGCAGGGCGAAAAATGTCACTCACCGAACAATCTCGATACATTGCTGGCTTGTGGAAAGTAGTGACGGACAAAACAAAATACGAAGAACAATCGCAAGAAGACCGTAAACGCTACCACAACGAAATGTCGTCATACACGCCACCGTACAAAATCAAACGTCCAAGGTCGTCTTACGCGTTCTTCATGAGAGATATGAGAGCATCGATTGCTCTCCAATTCCCGGATAAAACACCCCGAGAACTAATGTCAAATGTAGCAGCTGCCTGGAGAAATTCTAACGATGCGGTCAAATCAAAATATGTCACATTGGCAGAACAGGACAAAAAACGATACACTGAAGAGAAAAAAACTATTAGCACAGCACTGAGTATTTAAATGTATAATCAACAACAAAAAAAAACATGTATATTAGAAAAAATCTTGCTTTTGTATCTTCTACATATCCATGGGTCTGGGGCAGCTTCGTTACTTGGTGGATGGACCGACTTTTTGTAGAATTTGGTCATCGGGTCACCTCTGCACCTTTGTGCAATCATAGCAACATTCAATACGTCACACTACATTGTTACATCACCATCCTGGCCATTGCCTGTCAAACCATATACTCTATACAAACACGCTCCAAACAGTTCAAAAGAGAAGAAATACTGTTAGGTCTCGACGAAACCCCTTTAAGCATTTCTACACTCAGCATCTATCTACTGCAACTACTCATCTGTTTCCATTGGGCCGTCGTCGTCGCCTGTCTGGCCGATGTCTCGCCATGGCTGTGTAACAGTTACATTTTGGACAATCGAGCATCCATCGCCGTCAGTGCCTTTGTCATCATCGTCGTACTGGTTTATGTCGAACAAAAACTGTACACGTACGCTCTTAAACATTCGCTACAAAGCACTACGATTGAAATTTGAGGGAACCAAAACGTGCTCGTCGCCGAGAACTTGTCGGCCATATATACAGTAACAATACAAATACAATGACCAACAGATGCACAACGCGATACAATTGCCCTCTTTTTTGTATCGCCGACGGATAATAAGCACCACGACCACCGGCCAACCAACTCGCTGTAAACGGATTGACAAATTTGTCAGTAGGGTCCATAGCGGCTCTGAATTCTTTAAAGGAAGACAGACAAGAGATGTTCAACATCGAGTATGGAGAGGCGTAGTATTTACCCCAGTGAGGGTTGCCACCATACAACGCGACGATTTTTTCAACGCCCTCATGATAGCTCACCACCTGTTTGTCGAAATTGTACAAGGATGCATCTATAAATGAAGTGTCCAATACGCAAGATGGGGTCTGTGCCCAAGACAAACATCCTGGAGCTTTCTCCAAATACCGCAGCTCGACCGTGACCAAATGACCCGCCGCGACTTGACGAATTTCTTGCAGTGCCGCCGAACAATGTTCGAGTGGAATGGCGTACGCCGCACTTTTAAAACCAAATTCCGGATATCGGTACCAGGCGTTTGTCACAAATTCTCTCTTGACCACATACTTGGGATAATACCACTCGGCCACAGGCAACATATAAACCACACGAGAGAGGGTTAACAATAACGGTAACATTATATTGTCGTGCAAAAATGAGTCAAATGTAATCGGATGGGACAGGGATATTTTTTGTTCCAACGGCTCTGAAAATGTACGTAAATTATACACATCTTTGGTATTGCCCCAAATCGTTTTGGCATCCATGCCAAGCAACCCACCTGTACCCATTGTCGACAACACTTCCGACAACGACGCAGAACGCTCCACAACCTTGACAGATTTACTCGGATACACATTAAAGGTCATGCGCACTACCACTCCCAACATACCCATAGAACCCTGCCACATATCTATATTTCGAGTTTCAATCAAAGTACCATTTGCCAACACCGCCGCAATTTCCAACACATCCGAGGCAAAACTTTTATTTTGAACACCGTGCAGCGCTGTCATAAAAGCACCGGCCAAAGTCTGAACCTGGATTGAACCATAGCCATGCAACTGCTTGTTGTGGACCATCAAATATTTCTGTGCCTCTTCAATCGAACAGCCCGCATCAAAAATGGCAGTTTCAGAGTTAATCACGGGACGACCACAGCTGAGAGTCATCACTACGTCGTTGGAACATATCAACGGAGTCCACGAATGACCACCGCCAACAACTCGGACTTTGGAAGATTTGGCCACAATATCTTGTATCTCGGTAATGGTGGAAGGTCGGTAAATGTGACGAGGACTGCAGCTCACAGTATCACCCCAATTGCGGATTTCATCTTGGACTATGACAGGACGGTCGTGGCTTTTCAAAACTGATACAGGCCCAAAATGTACAGGAGACCACAAGTACCAAATCAGTGTCAACAATAGCACCAATGCTGATACAATGGGAACACGCCAATACTGACGTTTGCACAACAGAACCGACGACAACAACAAACAAGAAATGGCATACAATGCAATTACAAACACAAACATCAATTATAAAAACATGGATATATATACAACTAAACGACAAATCATAAATGGAGTCTTGGATGATACTGGCCATGATTACGGCCATTGTTGCAGAAATACTGTGCTGTTGTTGGTCCATTTTTTTTCAATGGTACAGGCGAAAAAGAGAACGCGAAGCCGATGATTTTTTGAACAAACTTGAATTTTTTTCCGCAGGCTAATTGTTAAACATTGTGGGGGACCCGGGGCCCCGCCTTCGAAAAATATGAAAATGGTTGAACACTGTGAAACAGAAAGGGTTGAATATTATGAAACAGAAATGGTTGAACACTATGACAGTGATATGGATTCTGCATTGTGTGCGTTGCAGTCGTTTCAATTGTATCCGGTTTACGAGGTTGAAAAGCGGCAGGGAAAATGAAAGTGTATTAGTTAAGAGATTTGATAGGATGTTGGACAATCTGTACTAAGCTTTTATTTTTAGAGCTTTTGATATTCTATGTATTCTTTTAAACTCTTCAAAAAAGGTTTCTGCAATTTCTCTGTCGTCGAAAATCATTAGATTTTCCAAATTTGTGACGGCAGATTCAGTAATATTGAAACTCCCATTCATGACCCAAATTGGTTCGCGCGCATCATTCAAACCACACAGGAATTTGTGATGCATCAACGATTTGAATCTTCCACGCCCAGCACCGACCGTTCGAATGACACCACCCGCAAAACAACCATTCAATTTGGAATAGGCCTGTTGATTCTTTTTGCGTTTTGTTAATTTGTCTTGAGTGGTGATAATTGTTACGCCGTTTAAATGTTCAGACATATTCTTTAAAATTCTCTTGTTTGATAACCAAGCGACGCATCCAACAATGTAAGAGGTGTCTTCTCTTTTGATGTGACGCACAATTGCATTTTGGATGCCCCGGCCATTGAATATTATGGTTACTTTGCGGTTGCCACGTTGATGTACTTTTTGACGTTTGCGGTCATCATTGTCTATGATTTGGTTCAAATCTGCGGAACGTTTTTTCGACATTTACAATGTACATAATTATACTATATATAGAACAAATATGTGCATCATAAATGGATGCGCATCAAATTTTTTGGAACTACCATGCCAAAAATAAACGACCCACCTCAAACAAACAGATGGATTTTTCGACTTTGAGACTTGTCTTTTTGATTCAAAACAGTCAACATATACCAAAACTTCAACCGCTAACCGCCCCCAGTTCGCTGTCTTCTGCTCCCACAGAACCACCGCTAACCGCCCCCAGTTCGCTGTCTTCTGCTCCCACAGAACCACCGCCGACCGCCCCCAGTTCTCCAAACCTGCCTTCCGAAACCAAAGAACCACCGCCGACCGCCCCCAGTTCTCCAAACCTGTCTTCCGAAACCAAAGAACAAAATACAATTGTGTTGTGCGACAGCCTTTTCATAAATAAGAGATGGCACCAGTCACAGGTCAACAACCTTGCCAACTACACAAACAGTATGGTGTGCATGAGCTGGGTCAAAGCTGTGGCCTCTAGAGTACGAGGCAGTGACGGCAGTGGTTTTGTGGCCTTGCACGACAGCGACCGGCATATCCATGTTGTTGGCGGGGGTGTGTTCAAATGTTTAGAACTATTGTTAACAGCTTCGGCGTATCGAATCGAAGCGGCGAACGGGGCATTGGAAGTGATTCCCTCCAATTCTGTGACTACTTTTTCATGGTCTGTCAACTCGACCAAAGCCATTCACATTCAGGATTTACAATTGGCCATGGTACAACAAACGCGTAACAAGAAATTTGTCCGGAAAAAGTTGACGAGTGCTGCACTTGAGGCGGAATGGCGTCGTCATCCTCAAGTGCGTGGATTGGACGAATCGCCATTTCTGTTGCTGATGGTGGCCTGTTCCATTGGATTGCCCATTACAAAACTGTTCAAGTCTCACGAATTTATACAAAGGTGGGAAAACTACCGTTTCAAAGCGGTGACCGAGCCGAATATCACAACGGCCTTACTCCGGGATAAATTTGGAACCCTTGAAAAAGTGGGTATTGAATCAAAACAACTGTTGGAGGAATATTCCAAACACATCGAGTTGTTTTCACCGGAAGAACAGTCAGATGCGACGGTCGACCAATATTTTTGGGAGCAGTGGTATTCTTACCCGTCACCGATTGAAATTAAACACTTGCTTGCCCGTGCAACTGAGCTCAAAGACTTGTTATTTGGTACTGTGACAAAATTGAGTATTTAAATTGACAGTCCACAAAAAAATGAGATGTGCATGGTGCGATACTCCGCTTACTTATTACTTGACCAAAGAAAACGCGTCCCGACAAAACTGCCGCGTGTCTGATTCTGGATATCACAATTTCCAATCAACTCAAACCTGTTGCTGTTTGAAGATTTCTTTTATCAAAAAACCACAACAAGATTTCCATCGGTCATTGATGAAACATCGACATTCTTCACAACCAAACACTATTTAAGGAGACCCAAATTGACAGAGATGTCTGCCATTAAAACCCATGAATTGTGGACAATTGTCCATGGCGACGATATTACATTTAAGAACGAGGAAGGAGAACAAACGTTTAAAGTGAAATCTATACTGGTGTCTCGTCAACGTCCGAAAACTTGCCAGATTTTTGCTGAACAAGAAAACGCGGGGAGTGTGTCAAACAATACAACAGTTTATCACGGTTTTATTAATGCAATTACACCAAACAGTGCATCGACAGATTTTGAAGTCAAAGCCAAAGTGGGGGAGCAAATACAAGAATTAAATTTACAATCGGTGAGGTCTGAGAGTCGTGAATGTATCATAAGTTAATTTTTTTTCTGCAGGCTCCTTTTTCTTTTCTTAGTTCTTTCAACTTCTCGTTTGCTGCGAATGACAATCAGTGCCATTTTTCTCATGTCTTTGCTGGTAGCGCTGGCTTGCATGTTCAATCCTCGCTGAGTCTCCTTGTGCATTTTGATGCAAAACTCACTTGTCTCGGTTGTCAAATTCAAAAAAAGAAGAAGTTGACGAGTGTCGATGATGTAAATTTCTCGGACATGCTCTTTTTTCTTGTCGTAGCGAAAAAACACAGTCACTGTTTGTTGTTGACCTTTGCCAGTGAAAATTTCCGCATATCGCACCATATCAAACCACATGCTGTCTTGGCCTTTTTTAATTTCAATGTTGGTGTCTTTGTTCGAGGCATCTGACCACCGACCATTGACACATTTCCATCCAAGTAGTTTGCAAAAAGATTTCTCGTAACCGTTGGTGGGAATCACCCATGGCCCGAACATTTTGTCAATCTTCTGGGCACATTCAGTAGCAATCGTTTGAATTCGTTCTTTCATAGGGTCTGTGGAACATACGGACACCATTTGTGGTTTGGTTTACATTGCAGAAAAAAATCACATATAATTTACTTTTAATCGGTTTTGGACACCAAAAATCCAAATATATAACAAATATGTAAGTATTTAACAATGGTCTGTGAATTAAGCAACCACCATGTCTACTTTTAATTACCAGCCTTCCAAAAGTTCTTTACGTGCCGATACTGTTGTCGAGTTTGTCAACCGAAGTTTGCTCGAGTTCAAAATGACAGAGATTCCGGGCATGGGTCCTGCCTCTATTGATAAATTCAAGGACCATGGTATTTATACACCTGCGCAAATTCTGGCCAAGTTTTTGTCTTTTGTCCATAGCGAAGATGTGACGGCTCTTGAAGTGTGCAATCAGTTTTATGATTGGGCCAATCCAATCATGGGCAAAGCCAACACTCATAATTTGACTTTTGCCATGGCCAATTATGCTGGCGAACACGGGTTGTTCAACTACGAGGGTTAGAGATGATACAACATCCATACGAATACTAAAACCAATAATATAATTCCAGTCCACATTGTATTTGTATCGTTTGTAAGAATGCCATATGTAGACAGTCCGCCTGACATTGTCACCAAAACCAATGCACAGAGGGCTCTGCTGTGTTTTTTGGGGGTCGGTGACATTGCCTGGCCTTCCATGTACTTGAATCTGTACATCGCCTTTTCTGGTGCTAGCAATTGTCGTTGTATTCGTCCATGTTGTACAGACATTCATCCACTGTCCGAAGCCTTTAATAGTATTTTTTTCCACATAAGTAAGTATTATTTTGTATTCTTAATTGTCTAGTCTAATAACACCAAAACAATATGTCCGATTTTGACGACTTGAAAAAAGAATACATTGCGGCTTTGCCTGAAATCGACGCTTTGAAACAGCAATTGAAAGTTTGCAACAAGGCTCAGAAGGAGAGATTGGGTCAAATCCATTCTTACATGCGTGAAAATAATTTGATGTCCGCCGACATTGGTGGCGTGACCTTTGAGCGCGAGGAAAAAACTACAGTTTCCGTGTCTATGAAAACACTGGAGGAGGTCATTGAGAATCCTGCTGATTTGGAACAGTACAAACGAGACCACACCACAACCAAGGAATCTCTCAAGGTTCGAAAACCCAAACGTCGCCGTGTAGAAGAATAAAATTAACTATATATAATCAACTATTTTTTTTGAAATGAAACGTCCTCGTTGTACTTGTTGTAAAATTCGAATGAAGGGCCATAAAAAACAACGCTGTGCATCCCAAACTGTCATCGAATATGAAGACGGTAGTGTTTATACCGGTCCTACCTACGACGGTGTCCCTTCTGGTCACGGCCGTTTGGAAAGCGCCAGTGGTCGCTTCTACAAAGGTGATTTTTTTGAAGGCAAGCGTCACGGTTCTGGCGTCGAGTTTGGTGACGACGGACATTCATACGATGGTGAGTGGCGTTCTGGCGTGTACCATGGGCATGGGCACTTAAAAATGGCTTGTGGTAAAATGTATGACGGTCAGTTTGCCCATGGTGTTTTTCATGGCCTTGGTATTTTTGTCGAAGGCAAACACGAATACAATGGCCAGTGGTCCAGAGGTAGTCGGCATGGTAAAGGGTGTGAAATGTCTGAAATTGGCCAGTATACTGGTCATTTTCGCCATGGTTTTCGCCACGGCAGGGGCCACTTGATATCGGTCAAAGGCGACTTGTATATTGGTATGTGGAAACGTGGTGACCGATGTGGAATCGGCATGAGTACATCCGACGAGTACACTTACAACGGTGAGTGGTCTCGTAATATGAGACATGGGCACGGCCATTGCATCTCTCCATTGTCTGGCGAATATGCTGGCAATTGGCATCGTGATATGCGTCATGGCTCGGGCATTAACGTACACACAAATCAAACGGTATATGATGGAGAGTGGAATCGAGGCAAGTACAATGGACGCGGCACGATAAAATACACGGACGGTAGTCGGTACACGGGGCAGTGGTTGGACAACGACTATCATGGCAAAGGGGAGTTGTGGGATGGCCACACGACATTTACTGGTACTTGGAAAAGTGGGAATCGCGAAGGTCTTTTTGTCGATAAGTCTTCTGGTCACACTTGGACAGGTATGTATTGCAACGATGTCAGACACGGTACGTTTGTGTCACCGTCCCCCTTTGACAATCGTTTGTACATTTGGGGCCAGAACATGGTGTTTCCCACTGTGAAAATGGCAAGAGACACAGTACAAAATTTTTTGCGTAGCGATGACGTGAGTGCGGCGGTCAACGTGTGTGAGTTTGTTCGACGGGTTGTCAGTTGGACTTTTGTGTACAAACATGATGTATGTGGCGTGTTGTTGCGTTTTTTACCACCGGAGGAGATGTTGTCGCGTTTTAAAAAGCGTGCTTGGAAATTGTTCCAACAAGGACGTTTTGAGTTTTTGGAAAAGATGATGGACACTATTGAAATTACAAATCGGCAAGGGTTGTTGTTTGACTGCATGTCCAATTCTTTTGTGGCCAATCCGTGGATGGTTCGTGACCAGTCCTACTCAGACAGTACCAAACAGAAACTTTTGAAAGGATTGCACTTGGGTGAATGTGGCCGATGTCCTCCCAAAGACCCGTTCACCCGCGAAACACTGACTGAATTGTCTGGGTCGTATTTGTGTGACGATAAAAAATTGGCTCGTTCGGTCTATAAACAATTTATCGAGGAGATGGACAGCAAACCTACTGTTCGTGAAATCGCTCACTCGTTTGACATGGATGATTTCGAGGAGATGTTGCAAAATGCACGAGAGGTCAACGACCGCGACACCATAAGAAGGTTGTTGATAGAAAGGAATATTTTTATACAAAATGTCAAGTAATATTGTTATACATTTAATACTATTAACTCCATCGAGGCTCCATCAGCTCTCCTCTTGAAAGAGTATCGATTGTGTTTTGTGTAACGAGTGTGGTGACGGTGATTGGTTGAGTTTGACCAATGCGCCAAACGCGTCCCACCGCCTGTTTACGCAACGATGGTGATTTCACCGGTTCTAAAAAGATAACGGACGAAGCAGCGGTTAATGTAATGCCAACGCCAGCTGTTTTGAGGGTCATGACAAATACTTTGACACTTTTGTCCCGTTGGAAAGAATCAATCGACGTCTGTCGTTGTTTTGGCGACATTTTGCCTTGGATGGTGACAAATGTAATGTTCCTTTTCAATAATTCTTTGCACAGCGCTGCCGCCGCAATGTGATACTGTGTAAATACAACTGTTTTGGGATTCTGTTGAACCATGCTTAACAATTTTTGTATTTTGGAACTGGTGACCAAGTAATCGTTTAGTATTTCTTTTTTCGTTTGCATTGGCATTTCCACCATTTGGCCTCCCACATCTTGAGCGTACCAAGTGTCGTTGACAGTCTCTTCGTTCGTGTTCAATGTCAATTCCTGCAAACATTCAGTACCGGCACATGAACGACAAAGGGGGCATTTGTGTTCGCTGTCGTGCTGGTAACAATTTTGGATGCATTCAAAACAAAACATGTGGTTGCATGGGGTCAGTGTGGGCCTTTCCACCACGTCCATGCAAATTGAACAAGTGACATTGCCTTTCGACCAAGAATTGACCAATGTACGAACCGACGAATCGTATGTAGAGGTACCAAGACTCGATACAAATGCCTCAATAGATTTGGATTCGGAATGGTGAGCACTCGTCGTACTAATGTTTCCAAACGACGACAACGGCACCAACGAAATGTCAACGGTTGCTATTTGCAACAACCAATTGTGGTATAACAGTTGGGCACGACGACGGGCGGCCGAGGATGGTAAGTTAAGCACACGTTGACGAATGGCGTCGACCAAGTGAGTATATCCTACTTGTTGGTTGAGTGTGCATTCCACGTATTGATACGAAACGGACGGCAGATTCAATTTCACATGATTTTTCTGTTGCCACCATGTCATCAACGATATTAATTCACAGATGTGATGTATTGTAAATGTGTTCAAAACGACAGGTGAGTTGTAGTTGGCAGATGGCAATTGTATAGCTTGAAGAAATGGAAATACGTTGAAAAAAGCCATGTATGCGTAAACATTGTTAACTTGTGCCGGCCAAGGAGTGGCCGACATGCACCATTTGAGCGGGGCATGCAAATTACAGACCGCTTTGGTAGTGGCCGAATTAATGTTCTTTAATTCATGGGATTCGTCGAGGACGATACGACCCCATCGTATTGACCCCAAAGTGGGCACGTGGTTGCGACTCTCATTGGCCACGATTCGATACGTCGTACACACTATGTCCGCATGTTTAATACGGTCCAACGAACGTCGAGCACCGTGAAATTTGACTGTTTTCAAAGACGGACAATGTTTTTGGGCTTCGGCCATCCATACTCGCAACATAGTGGCTGGCATTATAACCAAGGTAGGACCGGACACCGGTGCCGACGCAATCAAGGCCAACATCTCCACCGTTTTGCCCATTCCCACATCTTGTGCTAAAATTCCGCCCCGAACAGTAGTGCACGGCAACGTGTAAGTCAGATGACCAAAGACAGAGGTGTGAAAAGTAAAACCATCGGCCAACTGATGTCTCTCCCACCCCCACACGCTGGTCGGTTGAGAAGCGCTTTCTCTTTCGGTAAGCCAGCTCAATGTTTGTTTCTGATAGGGAAACAATTCGGTGACAAATGTGGACGCCGGTGTCAAAGACCGTTTGTGCTTTTTCTTTGCTATTTTCAAGGTTTTGTGCAACTGGGCATGGTCCAAATTCAAAGATTTTTTTAATATATTGGAGGATGACCACAACACTGAAAACAAATACTGCAACTCTGCATGGAGGCGTGACAAATCGACATCGGGAAGTTTCACAAATGTCATGTCGTGGAAAAAAACATCGAGATGTATCTTCTCCTCCTCAATCTTTAAACACTTGAAATCCACCAACGACAAACAATCATGGTCCCAAGACCTCTGCTGTTGCTGCAAATACGTCTGGGGCACCGCCCAATTGTTCAAATGTTGGGACAGTTCCTCATGGATATCGGTAGGAAACAGTTTCAACACCAAATCCACATCCTGTTCGTACAAGGTGGTTGTAAACATTTGCTCATCAATTCCATAAACATCGCACAGGGCAATAAAGTAGGTCATCCACTCGAGACGGAAGTCGTGAACACCTTTGCTATTCACCAGTCGCGGTTTCGGACGAGAAGGGGTGTGTTGGTATATCGTGGTCAATTTGCGAACAGCATCCCACAACTTGAAAGATATCAAGTCATGTCTACTCGGTCGGCCACGCAACAACAGTTGAGACAATGCATTACGAACAGTGATTTTTGTTCTGGAAGCAAAAGTCGGAAATGTAATTGTTCCAACTTTGCGTCTCCAATTGGCCAAAGGTACTGTATTGCGAGGCTGATTGTGATGAACAACCACCCACTCAATGCGAGCGTCGGAGATATGTTCCCATCGCACCAACTCTCCAGACCGGACTCGGACAAGCGCATGTTTCTTGTCAAAAGAATCGACTTTCCAAGACAATCCGTCAAATTTGACCTCGGAATCGTAATATGTTTCGGTCGAGATTTTAGAGCGGCGGCAAAGGCGCTTGGGTATTTGGCCAACCGTTTCTCTGGTCATCAACCAATGGCATCCACTGTGGAGATTATCACCAAATCGCTCCACGGCCTCCGTCGCTGCTGATTCAGAAAATCCCATTTCAATATAACGCAACATTTTGATGTATAATATTAGGTCTTTTTATATACTTTTTACTATGTTCCTAACATATGTGGATTTTAAATAATTATTATCTTGTTTCGGACGTTGCCTCTGGCATTTTGATGCGCGTTTTAGTCAGAGATACCAAACTCCAATGTAGAGCTTTACTTAACATAGGTGTCAGCAGTGAAAGCCTGCCCAAGATCCACAGCAGTCACCTGTTCGGCCAGTGGCGCACAGGTCTTCGAACCAATACCGCTGACATATATACTGTTATTTTGTATTAGTGACTTGCCGGTGGCCGCCGCCACAGCGTCGCCGGAAGGGTCCAGGTGCGACTGAAAATTGGAATGCCACCCCGAAGCAGACGCCGAGGAACAAGCTATGGACGACGGCGTATACAGCACCGTGTCGGCCGCCCCAACTTGTTGAAAACTGCTGTCAAATATTTCCTTGTACCACTTTGCTTCGTTGGACACCGACTGTGTTGTTTCGCCGTATTTTTCAGCAGCTTGTAGCCTCAGTTGTGCAATCCAGTCAGAACCGACGGCGTCCGAGAACTGAGCCTTTGTACGGTCCACCACGCACTTGGGTATCAATGCAGAAAATTCTTTTCGAAGAAACCATTTTTCGGGTCTGGGACCGTCGGGATGACTGCCGGACAACTTGTACCGAGGATGCAGTCGGTTCATCGCAAAATCGACCACTTCTCGGTCAAGGAACGGGACTCTGACTTCTACCCCCCAGTCTCCAAGCGTTTTATTGGCGCGTGCACAATCAAAAGCATGCAGTTGATTCATTTTCTTTTGACATTCTTCAACCATGTCACGTTCGGACGGACAAAACAAATTGTACAAATATCCCGCAAAAAGTTCGTCGGAACCTTCGCCCGACAATACCATTTTAATTCCACGACACTTTAACGCTCGTCCCAACAACCACATCGGAGTCGAAGCTCGAACAGTTGTGACATCATAAGTCTCAACCGCTCGGATGACTTTCGGTATTGCGGCTACCCCTTCTTCCACCGTATACTCTACCGAAACATGGTGAGTGCCCAATTCTTCGGCCACCAATTTTGCCCAATGTACGTCTGGAGAACCTTTGATACCGATACAAAATGTGTGTACGACAGGGTAATCTGGTCGTCGTTGTTGGGCCAATTTGACCGCTATTGACGCAACAATTGTAGAATCAAGCCCTCCCGACAAAAGCACGCCCCACGGTACATCGCCCATCAATCTTTTTTCCACGGAACGAAACATCAAATCGACCAAATTGTCTGGGTGTGGAATCAACTTTAAATCCGTCCAAGGGTTGTAACCACCGACCCAAGGCTTAAAATCTGGCCCACGACTATTCATATTAAAACAACAGCTGTGGCCAGGTGGTACAACTTTAACCAATGCATCAGTGGGAAATGCCGCCAACAAAGACGAAAAATACAAACCAGTCGGGCCCGTACCCCAATACAATGGAGTCACACCGATAGCATCTCTGGCCACGATAATGTCGTGAGTGTTGAGGTTGTATGCCACAAACGAAAACACTCCGTCCATTTTAAGAGGCGCGTCCTTGCCCCAAGTGTCGAGTAATTGAGGAACACAATAACAATCGGTCGGGCCCGACCCGTTGTATATCTCGCCGTTTATGACGACCACCCAATTTGCAGTAACAATGGGCTGAGCCCCCGTTTCTGGACCCACAATCGCCAATCGAGTATGCCCCAACCACACGCCCGGCGCCTCGAAAAAACCAGACATATCCGGACCACGATTTGACAAAATACTTTGAAGGATAGACATTTCGTCAAGTTGACATTCGCCAAAAATTCCAAGAATACCACACATTTTGACACGAACACCGAACCTAAATACTCATTCACGAAAATATAGCTTTATAAAACGAATCGGATGACACTATAAGTAGGACTTGTGTGTTTGTTATAATGCCTTTCAAAAAATATAAAGACGAGTTGCCAACATCAAATCTCATCTACTTTGGCCCTGGGACTTCCGCAAAAACCCCCGCCAAACAACCTAAATCTAAATGGGTTGTTGTTGGGTTGTTGTTTGCTTTAGTGGGGGTTTGTCTACTGGTGTTGGAAATAATACGGAACCCGTCACAGGCCCATGTCAAACGCACAAAATTAACCCCGAGCGGCCCATCAGTAACCCCGGCCTTAAAAGCAGCGTACGGCATCTTAGTGAATCACACGCGTGCCATCAATGGTAGCGATTGGAATGTTGTCTTAGTGGGGCACGACCCGTGTTCAATAGGGGTAAGCGAAGGACTGCGCGCCGACGCTCCCTGGGCACACGACTTGTGGATTTCCACCATCAACGCCAGTGGTGGTGACAGAAATAAATTAGAGCAAATGCATCGGAACGCCACCGCTCCGGAGCAGATGTCCAACTGGGACTGGGCCAGTCGGATAATCAACGATAACTCCACGAATGTCCAGGTCGGTGATTTGTGGGTGGACAATCGACCCTTCTATGTCACTGACAGAGAAAAGGACACTTTCCCTGTCGAGGTTCAGGAGGCTGTCGCTCTGTGGGACAACTTGCAGGTCCGTGCCTACATCAACGAGTATTTCGTCGCGTCATGGACTCAAAATAACACCGAAGAGTGTCCACCAGCAACGGAACACCAACGAATTCTGCATACTATTGGCTTCATCAACAACAACGAAACGGCAATGTTGAAATCATGGGGCTATGGGTTTCCTTACGACAAAGATTGGCCCGAGATGCAAGTGTATGGTTCGAATTGTGGAGGCAATGGACCGTTGGGTTTTGTGTGCCAAACTGTATTGAAGGCACCCATCACTGCAGGAAACAGAGCGGCATGTGGGCCGGTTGGTGCTCTGTTTGACGTGGGATGTGACGCGTTACTTGGAGCAGGAATCGATATTCCCGGAGACCTTATATGTGTGGGTTTAACTGTGGGGGCAGTGGAAGCCTGTAAAAAGGGTGCGGAAGCCGTGGAAGACGCGATTACAAAAGGTACACCGTTCAACCCGAGCGACATAGCCAAGAGAGAGTGTGCTAAACTGGTTTGCAACACGTGAGCGCAATCAGTCCGACCAGGTTGTTGGGGAGTCCAGCGCGGACAAAGGCGATTTCTATTTCGACGGCTTCTTTGAGGATGGCGTGGACGCGTTGTTCTGGCATAGGTGGCAACATGTTGAGCATTTCGACGGCAAATTTGGCGTGGAGGGATTCGTCTCTTTGAATGAGTTCATTGGAAAAGGTGAGTCCTTTGCATTTGTCTTTGGTTCGTAGCCAGTAGAGGGAGGTGGTCGACCTGTCCCAGTCCTGCAGAGTATCAAAGAATGTATGTAACCGGAAAAAGTGCTGGTTATGGTGGTGCTATTAGTGGCCTCACCAGTTTCCAAGAATCATGAAAATTTTCTATTCTAATTTTTTCAACATATTCTACGAATATTCTACAAATATATTAAATATTCTACAAATATATTAATATACACTGCAAGCCAACCACAATGACAACGCCACAAAACAATGCTGCGATGGGCTCATATGAGTCAGAAGACGAATGGGTGTGCAATGACGATGTCGGTGGCCTCCCAGCAAGTCCTGTTGACTTGATGAGCACACCTGTTACGTTCAAACAATTGCAGAATTTAGACCATTTACCAATTAGTCCCAAAATCAGTTATGAACAATTACAAGGGATGGAGGAAAAACTGCGTTTGACAAATTTTGTTCAAGATGTCAATGGCTTCACCCTTTTTCGCGATGAACCATACGTGAACAAACAATATCCTGGCCTTGAACTGAATCAGATGGCCAGCGAGTCCAGTTCCATTTACATTTCGCTCGCTCTCTACCATGCCAACAGCAATCGTGTGCCAGTGCGCGTGCCTGACATCAAATCCAAAAAAGTGAATACTGTCCGCCTTCAAAATGGATTGCTGATTGAGGCCAGTACTTTGAACAACAATACTGTATTCTTTAAAAAAAAAAATGTCAACAAACAAACAGGCAAAGATGCCGCATTTGAGTTGGGAATGAACTACAGTTCCCACACCATGGGTGTGCCATCTCAATTTGCATTTTATGCAGTCCCATTTGTAAATGGCAAATTTGTCATGGAGAAAGCCCAAAGGTCTCAAAAATTCTTTGTCAAAAGCAAACGCCAAGAACGTTTCTTACCACAAACCAAAAAACGTCGTAAAAAAAACGTGGAACATTTGAAAATTGTGACCGACATTCAAGCAGCAGAAACGACCTACAATAAATTGCGGGCAGAGTTAACCTCTTTACGTCACGACAATCATGAATTCACCAAAATATTGTCCACTGTCAAATCAGTGCTGCCGCTGATGCCCCATGGGGCAGTTCACATCGGATTGACTCACGGAACCAGAGCCATGTTTAATGAAAATACCATAAATTTATAAAAGACTGTATATAAACTTGTTTTATTTTCCCCAATGTCTATTTTTAAACCAACTCCTCACATTGTAGACAAACAAGAAGAGCGTCAGTTGGAAGAAGAGCATCAGTTGGAAGAAGAGCGTCAGTTGGAAGAAGAGTGTCGGTTGGAAGAAGAGCGTCGGTTGGAAGAAATCGACCGGATGCGCTCAACCATCCAAAAACAACAATTAGCACTGGCACAATGCCAACAAGAAAAAGTTGAATTGGAAGAAAAAAACATAATACTTCACACAATGATACAGCAGCAACAAACATTGATCACCCAAAAATTTAATGACTAACAACTTTAGGATAATAATGTATAAATAGTGTGGCTTTTTGATTGCGACATGTATGGAGCAAACCTGTTTAAAATTATAAGTTTATTTTCCATCTTTACTGGCTTAGGTCTTTTAATGTCCGGTGTTCAACAAATGATGGACTCTGGATATCGTCCTCCGACGACACCAGCCGGTTGGACATTGGGTATTTTTTGGATTTCAGTTGGCGGAATCATTGCTTGGACCTGGACAACCCACATGCTGTCCGCACTCATTGTACAAAAATGCAATCGGCAAAAACGGTGGTCATTTGCTAAAATTATATCTTCGTCCATCTTTTTAGTGGGGGCAATGTCCATTACTCTATTGGGAACGTGGCTCACTTGGAAATACCCTTACAAATTGGGGCCCTGCGATTGTACTGATACCCAATGGGGACCACTGTGCAAACCATGTCTGTGCGACTTCAATCACGGAGTGTGTGACTGGGGTGTATATGGCACAGGCACCTGTCTTTGTGACCCCCAATGGGGCGGTAGCAATTGTTCTGTATGTGCCGATAGATGGAAACCGGAACCATCGGAGGAGTCTGCCGCAGCCTGTAACCTGTGCAAAACAGGATATGCTGGAGAAAAATGTGAAGATTGTGCCAAAGGATATTCTGGCGAAGATTGCTCAGTTTGCGCGGCTGGATGGCGGCCATGGTTCAATACATCTCTACTGTTCAGTGAATCCATTTCTGCCGACGACAATCGTCACATTTGCGACGAGTGCTTGCCCAACCATTTTGGTTACTATTGTACACGATGTCCCTACGGCAATGACGTACCCCAGATAACACTCGAACAAAACGACCAATTGGTAAATGGTACTATGGTACAAACCACCGACAATGAATTTGCTACCATCCATACAATTGGCAATTACGATGCTTCTAGTTTCTCAGTATTGGACACGCCGCTGACACTAACAATGGAAAAAAACAATGCCAAAAAATCAACACGATTAAAAAACATCAAATCGGTAAAATGCAACAATCGAGGCACGTGCCAGGACGACGTAGCTAAATTCAAAGAGGGACAACGGTTGAAAGGGGTCGGCTTTTGTGCCAGCGACATTACCCAGAGTCAAAACAATTGTCCCAGTAACAAGTGGACGACTGACAAATATCCGTGGGAAGCCGTCTGCACCAGTACAAACCAAGCTTGTTCGTCACATTTGGATTGTTTGAATTCTGAAAATTGTCGGGGCAAATGTCGAGGGGTCGACCTTCCAGTGGATTCGGTCTGGTTTGCTCAATTTAATGGAAATATCTGTGCAACAGATAGTGACTGCGCAGGAACTGGAGACTACAAAGGAGGCAAATGTATGGATGCTGTTTGTTGCGAAGAATCTCACCACGGTTCTGGCAATTGCGAGTGCGACTCCAACTATTTTGGAGAACAATTAGAAGACAATGCATTGGAACATTATCAGATGTCACCGGCTTGTGATTTTTGTCCTGGTTACGATTGGTTAACCGGTAAACAAAATAGCATCTGTTCCGGAAACAAAGGCACCTGTACACCGTCGTATGCTAGAATTGCATTGGATGGGAGAGGAGGCCAGTATCAAAAAATGCGATGTACATGCGGGGAAGAAGTGTACACCGACCCCATCACCAAAATTGTCTATCCAGACAAAATTATTGCTTGGTCCGGGGACCTATGCCAATGCGGAGACTGGAACGAGGACGCACTTTGCGACCAATGCGCCGATGGGTTTTGGGGTCCCGACTGCAAAACATGTCCAGGTGGTGCCGGAGTCAATCAATGCTCGCGCCACGGCAAATGCAACGCTGGCGTCGATGGGGACGGTCACTGCAATTGCGATATTTCAGAAGACAACGCTTGGATGTTGGCACCGTTTGCGCGACGGTATGCCACGGAAATTGTTCATACCAACGCAAACGGTTCGAATGCTACCTGTATCGAATGTGCTCCTCAATACTGGGGGGACAAATGTCAAAAATGCAACGGGATGGAACAAGGCGACGGCGGTGGTCGCCTTCCACTGTCACAATTGCAAGATGTGTTTCAACCGAACGTTGCTCAATTGCACACGACCGACCAACCTCAGTCCATTTGTAACCGTGGCTTTTGTTACATTGCGTGCAGTCGGGGTGGGTGGTGCAACTGGGGACGCAAGGGAGATGGTCGATGCAGTTGCTGGTCCAACAGCGTCCTCGAGAGCAATAGTTGGAACCCATTGGACAATGTCTGCATTGGAAACAATCGGTCTGCAACAAATCAACAAAAAGATACCGAAGCCTGTGCTTCATACGGACGTTGCTACAACGACGGCATAAACAATGCACGCACCACCAAAAACACCTGTGGGAGCACCCCACAATGGTTGAACAAGACCAAAGACACCTCTTCAGTGTCGTGGAACAGGAACCCGTACGTGTCATCATCAACGTTATGGTCGCCGTACGATGATTGGGTTAAACAAGGCGACTACGACTACAATCAAGAATGCCTTGATAAAAAACAAGGAGACACTTGCATTAAATGGCAACCCATCTCGTGGACAAAAACAAAGAGTCTCCGAACATGTCGAGAACAGTAGAAAATCCAATATTTGAACAATGGTGGATATTAAGCAGTCGGTTCTTGGACAAATGACTGAACTTGCAAATACAATTCAGGAAGACTTTCGATTTGCCAAGCGTGACAAGGACGAGTACCACGTGTTCTCATTGTTTGTCCAGACCCCGGCGGAGGTGGAGAACTGGATGGCGGTCAAAACTGAACACTTGGTACTGATAGACCCCCAAACTTTCCAAGAATTAAAAAATACCCGCATTGAATGGATATTCGATGAGAATCAGTGGTTGGTAGCCTGTAAAAAATTATAGAAACAGTTGTATATAAACATTCTTTTATTTGTAAAATGACCGGTACTTTTACACGTGCTTCGGAATTTGAAATAGTGGGGATTCAATTTAATGGACATGCTTGGTTTTTCACCATGGTGGCTGTGGCTTTTTGGCTTCAAATTGCTGCCAATTTTATTTCACTCAAAAACTCACAGTTGGCGCGCGAAATTTTACAAATAGACGTCGGCAGTCAACAAAGAAAAAAACTCGTTGCGTTGTCTTTGATGTGGACAGGTCTGTCCACATTAGTGTGGATAGCTCGCATCATGTTGATTATTGGCAACAATCTGTGGATATATCTGACCGTGTTGGTGGGAAATATCGTAGGTACTTATTGGGCGTCGACCATACAAAAACCGGACAAGCATTCCCACATAGGTGACATGGAGGCAATGTTGCTGTCCCAAAACCCCAAAGTCTTGGTCATTTTGAAACAATTGTCCAGACGAATGCAGGAATTATCCAAAGAGAAAAATAAAATTCAATTTTGAGAAATCCACAAAACACAAAATACGAGATACATAGGGGAGATACATAGAGAGATTTATGCATTGGCCTTCCATTATTTTGTACATGAGTAGTTCATTTCTGATTGTGATGAGTAATAAAATTTTGCTGTCCGTGTTTAAATTTCCGTCTGTGCCGTGTATTATGTTGTTTCAATCGTTGTTGTCTGTATTGGTGTGGTTACTGAAGTACAATTTAATTCAGAAACCTTCCGTTGGTATATTAATAATCTGTCTGCTCAATACTGCCAATATTTTTTTTGGAATTACTTCGTCAGGTATCATCAATGTAGCAATGTTTAGTGCTTTGCGTCGGATTTCGATATTCATGACCATGGTAGCACAATACTATTGTTTTCAACAGAGAGTCACTCGGCCTGTCTGTTGTTCGGTGCTGTTTATGATAGGCGGTTCTTTGGTAGCAGCCATTGACGATTTGACATTTAACGCGGTCGGCTATGCCTACATCATGTTGAACAATGTGTTTACAGCGGCGGTGCAGATTCAAACAAAAAAACTCTTGTCGGACAGCAACAAGACTACAATGTTGTTTTGGTCGGCGTTGTTTAACACAGTGGTGTGTGGAGCCATTGTGGTGCATGACCTACCAGTCTTCCATGACTGGTCTCTCACTAGTTTCCAAGTGATATTTGTTTGCAGTATTGTCTTGGGTTTTTTTATCAACTTTGGAGCTGCTTGGACCATCGAAAAGAACGACGCTTTAACTTTGGCGGTCGCTGGGTCTGCAAAATCGGGCATTATGGGCATTGTGGTTTGTGTCGGCCTGTTTGATGCCACGTATACATTTTCATGGGTTAATTTTATTGGGTTGCAAATGTCGACAATTGCTTCCTTTGCCTATGTTTTTTACAAACATCTTTCGGTTGCTACACCTGTTAAACCTGAGGTTGTTGTTGTGTAATTTGTTATGTTTACACAAATGAAGATATTTCTCGTATCATTTCCGGTGGCAAATGTCTGTGATTCTGACACAGCAGAACCCGTGCCATGTCCATAGCACGATTTCGAAGGACGAATTGCCATGCTTTTTCTTGGCCTTTCATAGACGTTGGTTTCCACCCTTCGTCTACCAACATATTCGCTATCTTCCATTGTTTTCCAAAGAGAGCACAGGTCAGCGCATTCCAAGAAGGCTTTGACGTATTTGACGGAAGATCTACTTCACGTATTCCCAAAAAAGTATATAAATATGGGTCATAATTCAAATCAACTGATGCCTTAATTAACACGTCAAGAACCTCTGTATGTCCGTAAAATGCTGCCAAACATGCTGCATTCACCCTGGGTGTCCAACCTCCACTGAAAGGGCTCATATCACTGTCAATTTTAGCATGGTGTAATTTAGTATCTTCGGTTTCCCATTTTCTTTGACAACTTAAAGGAATGTCCCAACAATTTGGCGGGACACTGGCCTCAAGCAGCGTTTTCACGATTTCAGCAGCGTCAACGTAGGAAGCAAGTACAATCGCTGTCTTTATGATGGATTGGTTGACAAACGGCGAAGATATTGCGCTATTGACGCCGCGGACGTCGTGTTCGATGACGGCTTTATGAAGTTCCATCGATTGGTTATAAATGCCTGGTTCGATGAACGGCGAAACATGTTTGCGGTCCATTTTTATTTCGGTTAATCATATTGTAATTTTAATTGCACATATAATTAGAAAAAGACAGATTAAACCTGAAGTGTGAGGAGTTTGTCGCTATTTTGTTGATGCCACAATTCGGCAACAGTGTCGTTGCGATGAATGTATTGAATGGTGTTGGGCGTGTCAAAAAAAAGTGGTACTGCCACCCCCAACTGATGTACTATTAAAATGTGTTGGTAGTGCACAAGGTAATTTTTTTCGGTACCGGGCGTGGCAAATTGCATTCGCTTTGACCGAAATGGACGTTTTTTGAACACGATTAAATCTGCCAGTTCGTGGCCGTACTGCTGTTCAAAGAATCTTGGATGACTGTTGCCGGTGTAACCAATCATAACAGTATATCGAGCTTGAAAAAAATGCAGATAGTAACTACTTGAAAAAACAAAGACGATACAAAAAAGTAAAAAATATTCAATCATTGTTTTTTTGGTTGGTGGTCTAAATACTCAAAATCGCACTCCTGAAAGTTTGATTTCGGTTTGTGTCTGTTCGTGGTTGAACTGAACAATGCAGTCATTGCCATGGACGGACATGCAAATCCCGGGTCTCCATTTGAAACTACGATATGCCGTAATGACGTCGCCTTTTTCTGCACGAGTTGATTGCACATGTTCTGACGAATCCAGTCTATATTTTTGCCCACCGCGCGTTGCAAGATATCCACTGTCCAGGACTTCTAGTACTGTAAATTTTGTATTTGTGTTGTTCCGACAGACGACGATGTGGTCTCCTTTGGCAAAGGGTGGGTTGAGCATGTGTGAAATGCGCGCGACTAATCCGTCCACGGCAAAGTATTGGGCTTCCTCTAATAGTAGATACATATCGACTGACATTTTTGGCGGTAAAATTTTAGACCCTCTCAAATAGTTTAATATCCACCGAAAACAATGAGGGTCTCTGTCAATAAACAGGTAGCCGTCTATTACTGTAGCTGGATTGCTGTGTTGCAATAGAGCACACAACATGGATGGGAAATTGTTAACCGTTTCGCGAGTAGTGACAAACAACTGACCGCCCACATTTAATTTAACAATCGACATTTTTCTATAATCGAATCTTTTTATACTCAATGTTGCATTCGTTGAACAATGCGATGTGTCAATTGTGTGTGGTCCAGTTTTTTCCAAGTGTATTGTTTGTGACTTTCTCGTTTACGACTTTCTTGTTTACGTGTGTCACGGACGGGGGGTCGGACGGTTCGACTCCCAACTCCCAACAGCCACAACACAATCACCAAACAACAACATACAATAAAAGTCACAGTGAGTAGTTCTTGCATTTTGTGTGTTGACTCACCTATAAATTTGTAAAAACAATTAAGGGTAACTTATTTGAACTATTTATGTCTGAAATCCAGACATAAATGTTGTCAATGTCGATGTGTGTGGATAACGGCCGTGCTAAAAAGCACGAGTTGACCATAAGTCCTCGCATTCCGTCACGGTGGATACCGGACGAACGGGTTGTTGCCTGCTTTGATTGTACGGCAAGCTTTACTTTTTTCCGTCGTAAACACCATTGTCGGTCGTGTGGTCGTGTTTTTTGTCGACCATGTTCGTCCCACCGAGGTCGAATGCCCTTTTCAATGTTGTACACTACCCCGCAGCGTGTTTGTCTGTCCTGTTTTGACCGTTTGCGCAAAACACAGCAGGTCGCCTGGTTGATATCCGCATTGTCTGTTATGCCTTTGACATTTAACGAGTTATTTATGGTGCGGTTGTTGGATAAAGAATGGAACTATGCTGTGAATCAATTATTGGGGATGTATCGAGGATTGCAGTACCGCTTGCCGTGTCAGAAATATTCGGAAACCGAGTGCAATTTTTTAAAGACACACTTTCGAGAGTTTTCAGGCCATGTCTCTTGGCAAATTCATGGTATCATGGCCATGAACCAATCCAAGAGTCTGGTTTGTCGCCGCCTATCCCAGAAACGTTTGCGCTGCAGACAATTGCTTTGTAGTCGCGTGTGTCAACCTTCGCTGACAATTGTTGACATCGTTCGCTTGTTGCCGGTGTTGCATGTCCCCCAACTGCAGCGATGGGTTGTTCAAACTTGGCAACGGATGACTCCCAAACTGCATATTTTATTGATGTTTTGGTGGGTACATCTTGGAATACAGCATCCTCGTTTGGTCGAGGAAGGGTTGTTGGAGCTGTGTGTGTGTAGAATCGAACTGGCGTATTCTTTTTGGTTCGAGTGTAATTTGGCCAAAAACAAAGACAATTTCAAACAGTTGATAATGTTCCAGGAGTGCTTGTGTCAAAAATTAAAAAAAAGTTGGTTGTCAGAATTGAAAACTTCTATTTTGTTTCAGGGAATGTTGACCCAATTGGCTCACCATCGGCGACCAGGCATCGATTTTTTTCTCCACGGCTGCCCGTCGGTTCGATTGCCTTGGTCCCCCAACATTGCCGTGTGTGGCATGGGAAAACTGCAGCAGTTGACATCGTCTTCGAGGCCGATTGTTGTCCCGCTTCAGACCGCACAAGGTTCCTTTATTCGGTGCTTGCTCAAAAGAGAAGATGTCCGTACAGACCGTTTGGCCATGGTCATTGGCCAGTTGATTAATGATTTGACCGAGCACACTTTTGTGCAAACATATCCAGTGTTTCCACTGACAGCCCATTCTGGTTGTGTTGTGATGATGGAGGGTGCCCAAACTTTGTACAGCATTCGAAAAAAAATGTCATTGACCAATTATATAATGTCGACCAATGCGAACGACACAATCAAATCAGTGCGCCATCGTTTTGTGTCGACCTGTGCAGGAGCTTGTCTGTTGGCGTTTGCCATGGGACTGGGTGACCGGCATCTTGAAAACATTTTGGTTACCAATAACGCCCATCTGGTACATGTCGATTTCGGTTATATCCTCGGCGAAGACCCCAAACACATTCCCACAACTATGCGTATCACCGATGACATGGTCGATGCCATGGGAGGTCGTCAGTCAGACACTTTTAAAAGTTTTGTGACCATCACTAAACAAGCCTATGCCACAATGCGGTTGCATTCGTCTTTGTGGTACCAATTACTGTCCTCCGAATACCTTATTTTCAAAGACCCCAAACGTCCGCTCTCCAGAATAGAACAACATGTGTACAACCGCTTTGTCCCAGGGGAATGGAATGACGAAGCCAGTCTACATATAGAATCGGTGGTCAATTTGGCGACCCATACATCGTGGGCACAACATGCAGTAGATGTCGTGCATAGTGCTTCGAATCATTTCAATACTATTTTACAACCTGAAGTATAAAAGCCTCCCAGTCTTTAGACAATGTCATCGTTTAATATATCTACAATACACTCATTCATTGCGCCCATTTTTATTGGTCAACAGCACATCACAACCATCGGTTCCTGGACACAATTGCAGACACCCACGTTGAAAGAACTCTTGGTCAGTCGAAAAACACCTTTTCGAATGGTACTGCACACTTGGAAGCAACAGCACCGCGATAACTTTGCAGATGTCTGCCTCTGTTGGGTTGGGGACGATATGGGGAAACAGTGCATCGAATTGCACGCCACTGCCAAAGCACCCGACATTCAATCGATTGCTCCGTACATTCAAACTATTTTAGAGTCCAAACACCAAGAGATGTTGACATTGTATCAGCACATGCATCCCGGCGCTGTCCGAAGTTTGTCCACAGCGAGGAGTGTTGGCAATGAAGGCGCCAACCAATCCGATTGATGCACGACAATGGCATTTTGGATTTGTTGAAACAACTCCTGAAGTCCCTCTCCAGATTTTGCCGATGTGTAAATATGGTCAAACTGCTGTTCGTCGACCCATTTTTTGATGTCCGTGGGACAAAAGGGCGCCAAGTCGGTTTTGTTGGACACTACAATCACTACAGGCGTGTGACGTGGTGGTTTTTGTGCTACTATGCAGTTGTACCACTTTTGTAAATCGCTGGCTATATTTGAATTGGAAATGTCATGGACAAGGACAAAGACATGTCCTCTTGTAAAATAAGAGTTTGTCAGTGACATAAAACGTTCCTGGCCACAAGTATCCCACACCGACACTTCAAATTCGCCAAGCGTCACAGGGACAAAGTCCACAGCGATGGTCGAATGTTGTTCGTCCTCCAGATATCCTTTGATGTATTTTGAAATGACAGAGGTTTTACCAGCACCAACTGAACCCACAAATACAATGTTGTAGCGCATTCTTTTTTTGGTTGTCAGCATTAAATAGTCATTTTGGTATATATAATAACTAATTGTTTTTTGAGAAATGGACCCTTCTGTTTTTTTTGGAATACCACCCCAGATATTAAAATCAGTGTTTGGTTGGGATGTGAAACAGATTAATCTACAACTCGAACAATTGTTAAAGTCGGTCTCTGTTAAGAATGTCAGCAGGTACGCCGATACCGAGTCGCCCCTATTCGAAGATATGTTTGCCAATATATGCGAATTCCTATTCGAACATTTGACACATCACTACCCCTACATTACCACGAATAATCCGTTCTCCAACTGGAAGCGAAACCGTCCCCACAACAGCAAACAGTTTGAACTGGGAAGATTTCGTCGTTCCGTACCAGATTTTGCACTGAAATTTAGATACCCGTCACAAACCATCGAAAACGGTCGGCGGACAAAACCAGTCTACACTGTCAACGGATACAGCAGCGACAGTGGCGCTTATTCGTCGGTTCTGAATTTTGTGGTCTGGGACAACCAAATCTGTGTGTTGAAACAAATGGAAGAAGACCGACAACCGGACGACGACGACGACGACGACTCGATGGGCGTGGATGACGAACCCAGGCATACCACCGACATGTACGAATTGGTGATTCAAACCTTTTTAAATTATTATTGTACTGCAAGTCATATCAAAATACCCAAATTGCATTTTGTTCAGCGTCAAGGCAATCACACACATGCCTGTATGGAACGGCTGTCGGGAAAATTCTTACAGGAGCTGACTGGAGACGAATTGTTGATAGCGCTGGCGCATGTCATGAAGGCACTTTTTGTTTTACAGCGAGAATATGGCTTTTTACATCGCGATTTTCACGGGGGCAACGTGTCTTTTGACAGGAGTACTTATCAAGTCGGTATCATTGACTTTGGAATGGCCTGCATTAACCCCAACAAACATGACATTGCTTGGCAACAGAATAATATTTGGTTTTACCCGGTTGTCGAACATTCCAAAACTGCACGTTGTCTCAATTGTTCGTTGGATGTTTGTATGATTGTGGCTAGTGAATCCGAAAACAATCCATTTTTATTGCAGGAACATCAACAGATGCAAAAAGAAATGAAAAAAATCTTAGAGACCTCTTCTTCGTTTGCCAAGCGGGAAATGGAACATGATTTTGATGTACAGTATACAAAAATTTATCGAAACAGGCCCATCAAAGTTGGGAATTTGCTCACCAAGACGGACCAAAAGCATTGGTGGTTGTACAACACTGCAGAATTTGAAATGATACAATGGGACCCGCGGTCAATGCTCAGCAGGCTCTTGTACCATATCCCAATTCGAGAATGGTTTCCACTTCGCCACGATTTTCCAGACTTTGATTCATTCGTCCCCAAAAATATAATTGTTGAACACAGCAGTGGAATTCGCGGTCTCTTGACCCATGTGTCTGACAATTTTATCCATATACGGCAATTTAATGGAACTACCTCCAAACATTCCGACGCGGCCATTACTGTCTCGCCCAATGTACTGACCATTGGGCAAAAAATTGTCGTTCAAAACAAACAAGGCCAGATTTACAACGGGATAGTCTCCGACACCCGCATGGGCACCGAGAATGATTCAATCACGGTCATTGCCAATACTGCTGGCAAATCATGGACTCCGACAACAATACAACTGACGGAGATACGCCAGTTCCACTGACGTATACCGCACAACAACCACTACAAACGCTTCCAATCGGCCAGAAATCAACTCATAACCATTCCGAGCCCATTCGCGAGAGTGTTCAGGCATCGCACGGCCCGACAATCAACGCATCTCCAGCTACACATGGTAACACTGGTCCAGAATCGAAATTAGTCAAAAATAAGAATGCCAAATTGGAACGCACGTCGAACAGCAAAGTTAGACAACCACCAGACGGCGCAATAGGCGATTATGGGACATTGAACGCCACCAAAAAATATCAAAAAGGAGCGTGTGGTACAAAAAGAACGGTTGACCATGCTGAACCCTCTTTCCAAAAACGCCAGTGCATCCCTGGCACTGAGCATTCCATTAATTGCAAGAGGTTTGGACTTGAAAGATTCACAACTCCTGCTTTTCAACGCAAAGAGGCTGCATCAAAAAAACAAGAAGCGACACGGCAGGCACAGGTTGAAGAAGAGTGGGCAGAGGCAGAAAAAAGGGCACAGAATCTAGAAGAACGTATTAAATGGGCAATAACAAAACCTCCAAACATTGAAAAACAACCAGGACTTACTATTGGAACACAAAAAAAAAATGCTGCAAAAGCCGAAAAACAATGGGGAAATTCTATGATAGGTCAACCTGATAATGGAAATTGGAGTACATTAGTTGGAGAAAGACTGGTTTATGATATACTTGAATTAAGAGGTGAATCTCCTAGAAAAGTAGAACGAAAAGGGGGTTTTGAACCGGATTGGGAAACGGATAATTTCATATATGAAGTTAAAACGTCCAACTGGTGGGTCGATGGTTCTGCTGGTGAAAAGGTGTTAGGAACATGGATTAAATATCAATCTATCCCCGAACTATATGGAAAACCGTTACGTATTATTTGTGTAGCAAACCAGGAACACGAATTACAGTATGGTAAAATTAAATATTTTGGACCAGATGTTTCTACAAAAACTAAACAAGCACTGGAATTGGCACGGTCTTGGGGAATCGAGTATATTACATTTAGTGATTTAGCCAAACAAAAAATACAAAAAAAGACATAATATTATTAACCACCCAATCGAGTTGCAAGGCGCCTTAGTCGATACAAAGCAAGACCTTACACGTCAAGTTGGAACTCATCTGCAACAGCGAAGAGTTCTGTCTCGATGAGTTCTGTCTCCCAATAGTTCATTGTAGTGAATAGTATGTACATTTGTTTGAGTGCAACAAATTTAAATATTGATAAAAAATAATTATATTTTTCTTTTTTTACAAACATGTTCCTCCTCTGTGCAACCTTCCTCTTTGATGGGGCTCACTGTCGCTATTATCTGACTCGCTATCGCTTTGATGACAGGTACTGAGACGGAATTCCCTGTTTGACGATACATTTGTGTTCTCGAGACGGGCATTTTAAAATCTTTGGGAAATCCCATCATCTGTTTGCACTCGTTGCGCGAAAACAATCGCAAACCTGTCTTTCCGTCTTTGACAAATGTCCCGGTCAGCCGTTGTATTTTGTGGTAGGTACTGACCAATGTGTTCACAGGAGTAGTGGTGGTAGTGTCGACCACTCTCGGACGTCCGTCTGTTCGAACTGTGCCATCTTTACGCTTGAACAGGTATGAATTTTGTAAATGTTTGGTGATACAATAGCCGTCATCGTGTTGTTCAATAATAGAACCAATACCACAGTGATTGTTGGCATGCGTGGGTTCGGGCCAGACAAAAGCCTGTGCACGACTTTCGTCCAGAAACCCAACGATAAAGATGCGTTTTCGGTGGGAGGCGGTGCCAAAATCGGCCCCGTCAAAAACTTTGTAATGGATGTGGTACCCGAGTTCTTTCAATGTTCGACAAATGGTAGCAAAAGTTTCACCCTTGTTGTGAGTGAGAAGACCGGCGACATTTTCGAGAAAACAGACCGGAGTTCGGTGGTGTTTTAATAGGCGACACACTTCGAAGAAAAGAGTCCCCTTGGTTGCATGTTCAAAACCCTCACGTTTTCCAATGCTTGAAAACGATTGGCACGGGAAACCACCGCACAAAATGTCGTGAGGTGGTACATCTTCGGCTTTCATTTTCGTAATGTCCCCTTTCGGCTCAATGTCAAAATTGGCCTTGTATGTTTGGCATGCAAAAGTATCAATGTCACTCGCAAGGACGCATTCCGATGTTTGGGCATGTTCGTGGCAGGCTTGAGAGATGCCCAAATGAAAACCTCCCATGCCACAGAATAAATCGACTATTTTAACAGAGTCGCTCATGGGATTCGGTGTTCTTTGTATCGAATATATATAGACATTTGAAAATAAGTTATACATATGTGTTTTCTAGATTTCATATGGGGATATGGGGCAAAAGACCATCCAAGATGACATCCCCCAATCCGATGGGTATTTGTCGTAATTCGCCTGACTTGTTAGACAATCTTTCCGGTGCACATTCAAATCACTCTGGCTTGCGTGAAATGATTATTCATAACCCAACGGAACACGGTCAAGCTACGAATGTTAGTGTCTTGACATCTGGTTATGAATTATTGTTTAAAGACAACGGAAACGGTGTGCCTCTCTGTAGTACAAATCCTCAAGAAAAGTGTGCTAAACACATGTTTAACTTTGGGACACAAGGTATGCGAATGACTGACAATAACATAAGTCGAGTAGGGCTTGGGATGTTTCAATCGACGATTGGTAATCAAGGTGGTCTTGGACGTAATGCCATTTGCATTTCTGTTTGGAAGTCTCCCTATGGACACCGTGAATGCTTTGTCGGGTTTCTAGCACGTTCGTTCATGGACAGCATTCAAACAGTTTCCGTCCCTTGTGTCTCGTTCACTTTTCAAGCAACAGGGGAATGGATCACTCACTCTTCTGACATTTGTAAATTGGATAGGTTGAAACAAACCGCAGAGCCTGAACTTTTTTCATACTTGGGAGGTAAGAAGTTATCAGAAGCAATCCGAACTCAATTTCCCACGACCGATGACACTGGCATTTGTTGGATTGTGCCCAAAGTCTATGACACCTACAACTTGTCCATAGAAGGCGACATCATAAACAACGGAGCCAGTCTTCGCGAAGTCTTGAGACAAGCATTACTGCCAACAAAATTACCAAATTTTTCAATGAGTATTGACGGAGTTCAAATCGACCGAACCAAGCACATTGCAATACAAATGGAACGGTATCCCTGTTACCATCAGCAAACACATAAAGCCAGGGATGGCAAACGTAAAATGTGTATTACCAGATGTTTCACTCCTGAGGGTTCTGACCTGCGTGTTCAGAATGGTCGGATACTCATCTATCATAACGGTCATTTTGTCTGTGAGAAAAAGGGGAGCAAATGGGGCTTTCAGGAAGAGGGATACGCCTCACAAGCCTTAATTGTGGTTGACCAACAGTTTTTGACCCCCAATGTTGTCAAGAATGATTTTCAAGATTTTGACCATATGACAGATGAACTACAATGGTTTAAGAAAAATGTGCGTACCCATTATAATATAATTAAAAAAGAAGGAAAAAAACGCAAAGCTGATCTGGAGGAATCAAAAGAGGGCACGTCAACTTCATCCAAATCCAAAAAAAGAAAGAAACGAAATTCCGTCGCAAATGCACAACAAAAAAAACCACGAACTGACGGGACTCAACCCGCATTTCAAGACATCAGTGGCAGTGGCAGTGCAGAAACACATCCAGGCAGTGACCCTCAAGTCAGTCCTCCCAGCGACGGCAGCACACACGCATTTCAAGGCAGTGGCAGTGATGAAACACCCCAAGACGGTGACCCTCAAGACAGTCCTCACAGCAGCAGCAGCAGCAGCAGTGGTAGCAGCAGTGGTGATGAAACACCCCAAGACGGTGACAGTAGTAGTGGCAATGACAGTGGTGATGAAACACCCCCGTCAAGTGGTGGGGGCCCTGGTGTCATTTATGTCAAGTACTCACATGCAGATCAACTCATAGTCAAAGACGGTGTTCCAATTGTCGGACAATATTGGAACATGGAAAAAGACGAGTTCGACCCCACTCAAACCTTGGTCCTAAAAGTTGGCAAGACTGAATTCACTCAGAAGGCTTTAGCCGGATTATCAAAAAAAGAATACGCCCAAATACGAACCGACCCTAAAAAACGTGGTGAATTTGCGATGAAACGTCGCGGTTACCTGTCACAAACAGCAAACGTCACGCCCCAAATGGTCTATTCCTTGTTTTACGAAGATAACATCTTATATGTCGAGAAGTCCATTCTGCAACAGCTCAAGGCCCAAAATTTTCATAAAGAAATTCAACACGGAACTGAATCGTTCAAATGTAGTCTGAATGACATACAAACCAAGTGTGAACGCATGTATTTAGCTATGAATAAAAATAAATAAATGTATTATTTTGCAATGTTTATTATCTGTACATTTGTCTCTCAGCCCGTTCCTCACCCAAAACGCTGGGCCAACTCGGCCACATTACACACCACAGCCCATAAAGGGTGTGTCATCATCAGAGCACTTCGATACGTCAACATTTCTACAATTCGTCGAAATTCTTGTTCCAACGGTACAATGTCAGACATTTTAGTGACCAAAGTAGTTCGTTCCATCAAAATTCTTAAATCATTTGTTTCGTCGGGCGCCCAAGTCCGGAGCTGACAGGCACGAATCCGCTGTTTCAATTGGGTTAGCTTGCACTGTTGATCGGACGACATGTTACAACATAGAATCTGCTTTTATACTTAAAATAACCCTGAAATAATATCCAACAGCGATTCCTCTTGCGCATGTACGTGGGTCGTTGTTTTTCCTTCAAAGGTACGGTCGGAACGATTGTCAACCACCGTGTCCAAGGTGGCCAGTTTTTTGCACAACGATGGATGAACATAGGTGTCCAATGTTTCCGTGCCCAGCAAATACTTGATGTCCACCCGATGTTGTTGCGAAATGCGGTGCACGCGGTCTTCGGCCTGAATCATCACCCCCGGGACCCAATACAACTCTCCAAAAACACACTCTGACACTCGTGTCAACGTCACTCCCGTACCTGCCGCCATCAACGACAAAATGGCGATGCGAATGGTGGTGTCGGTTTGGAAATTTTCGACATTTGCTTGACGAACGTGTGCTGGGGTGGAACCGTCGATACGCATAAAAGAAATGTCAGCGGCTTGGACGGCGGCCTCCACTGCATCCAGTACAACTCGATGGTAGGCGAAAAAAATGAACGAACGACCTTCGGCCAACGCGTCCAGCACCCAGTTCACAATCGCCTCACATTTCGCCACCGCCGTAGTTCGAAACAGTTGAGAAATGGTCTTTTGACGTTCAAACATCTGCAAACGCTGCTGTTCTGAACCCGACGGCAACTTGTAAATCGTACTGTTTAATTTTTGCCATTGTCGAAATCCTTCGCGCACATCCACCAACTGTTTGGTGGTCATCTCCAACCAGACGGTGTGCCGTGTCTTGGGAGGTAGTTGGGTCAACACATCCCGTTTCAGACGACGTATCATAAATCCGCGTTTCAAAATCCAATTGAGTTCGTGAACATTCGACGAACCACGGTCATCGTACCCAAACGGAGTGGCTTTGCCATTGCAATAACGGGCGGCGTAAGATGTATAATTTTTGACATAGATTGGACGCAACATGTGTAATTGGGAAAACAACTCGATGGGACGATTCAACGCCGGTGTGCCAGTAATTAACAGTGCCTGGCGAGCAGCACGAACCACTGGATTTAGTGCTTTCGTTCGCTTGGTTTTGCGTGATTTGACGTAGTGCGACTCGTCGCAGACCACTACCTCAAACATACCACCCGGAATTTGCAAGGCGTTCAACATGTCGTAAGAAACCACGCAAATATCTTGCACCAACGATTCCTTGCCCTTCTTGACCAACTGTGACTCCACATCCAACCACTCTTTCAGGGCATGTTGCCAATGGTACCGCAGATAAGAGGGACACACCACCAGCACGCGAGCTGGCAAATGGTACCCTATGAAAGCCAGCGCTTGGCGGGTTTTACCAAGCCCCATGTCGTCCGCCAACAAACAACGTCCACCATAGGTGTCGATGGCTGCCTGGACGCCCACCTTCTGGTAGTCAAACAAGGTTTCCCACAATTTACTGGGGATTTTCGACACGTCAAAGGTAGGAGGGTGAGATTTACGTGTCAGTCGTTGCACGTGATTTGGAACAGCAGAAATTGTATATTTAGATTGAAAAGTGAGCAGCTGAGGCAAATCACAGCGGGCAATATGAAAAGTTTTTAGTTTATTGTTCACATGGCAGGCCTTTTTGACCACGTTCAACTCGTCGCACGGCATTCGGTGAGTCTTGACATGGTAGTGACTGTCGTCGTAAACAGAAACGACAAAATTTGCTTTGGGGGCGGATTTACGAAAGCGCATCTTGTACAAATACAATAGAAACACGATTTAATATGATATAGGAGTAGATTATGTTTATTATTGTTTTCTTTTACGTTTGAGTGGTGGTTTCGAAGTCGAAATCGAAGATTTGCCCCTTGCAAAACGTTGGTTGTCCGTTTCGATTGACACTTTTCGGTCCATGTTTTCAATATAGGCCTTGATGCCCTTGCCTTGCTTGTCTTTGGGTTGCCAGTTGTCGAAATCATGCACCGCTTTGTGGGTTTCCATTACAAATTTGGCGGCATCGTCGTCCAAGTCGTCCATTATGGCAAAAGTGAATTCTTCGCCATCCTCGTCCGGTACTACAAAACCATCTTCCTCGTAGCCGTGCATCGACTCATTGGTGGAAGGAGTACCCTCCGTTTCAGAATCGTCTTCGCAGAGAAGCAGAGGCAAGGTGGACACTCTTTCGTCCTCAATGCGACAAAATGTCATGCCATCACCACCAGCCACAAAACCAATCTCTTTCCAAGCATTGACGACAGTATTGCCATCGGACCCCTCGGGAATCGGCACATGCTTGGTGACCTGGGAAGGCTGCACCAACTCCCACTCGTCGTCTGGTGAAAATTGCCAGATACGGCCTTCCTGCTGGTTTGTTCGGACCAAAAAAGAAGCTTCAATCGTATTGTCGGGCGTCACTCCCACAATTTCCGCATACTTGGTTGAATTGACCACAATTAAATCACCAGTCGTATACATTGTTTGGGATAACATGAATTAATAATTTATTTATTTTTTCACATATATGTTAAATAGTTGTTTTTATAGAACTAGACATTTTACGTACACTGTTTTTTATTGTTTAAGATTATGGAATTGTTAACCAAGAGGTTTGAGGATTGTTTCTGGTCGTAGTGTCACATGGATTATTTTCGGTTTTGGCTGTATCGGAATAGTATTTGTGCAATTGAATGTCTTTGCTTTTTATTCTGTAACACAGACAGACGTTCGACGTAGACCAAGCAAATCCGTGCCACTGTTTAGAACGGCATTTGTCCAGACACGCCTGTTTGTCGCCTGCCGTCTCTTTTTCCCAGCAGTTGGTCCAAATCCCATTACCGATTTCGATTGCACCGGTCTCTTTGTCAATGGCGGACGATATGTCAACATGAGAAACGGGAATGTCATAAGTCGTGTCAAACGAGACCATTGGATATTGTGACTGCCGCGGTTCAATTGGCGAGCAAATGGCCGAAACATCGGAAGAATTTTTGCCTTTGTAAAACAATGACATTTTGCCATAGAAATCAAAGTCAGTTGTTTCCAAACTATACAGTTGGTTCTGCCCCACCACCGACTTGAGTGTATAGAGTGAGTATAGTGTGTTTCTGTATAGTTCACGCCATCTGACAATGCCGAGACAGTCTTCTTCAATGTCACAAGCGTATTCCGCCGCGTCCAACTGTAACAAGGGCATTTCTTCGTTTGTGTCTGTAGAAATGATATTAAAAACAAATCCATTTTGCCTAACTAACTGTTTGCGATATTTGATACCATATTTGGGTGCCAGCCATAGTTTGGGTGGCGTCTCTATTTTTTTGGAGCGTGACAGCGTAAAATAGTGCGAACGATATAAATTACATTTGACATTGCCGTTTCCTAGTATGATTGAGAAATATTTATATTCACCATTGGCGTTGACGATTGTAAACTGTTTGTTATGGACAAAATGTTCAAACAGTTTGATAAAGATTCTGCCAGGAGTCCACTCTATGGTGAGTGTGACTTTCATACCGTTAACAGCATAGACGATGTTTCCTGAAGAAAATCCGTGTTTGTATTGACCGTGTATTTCAAACTTGGGAGGCTCCACCATAATCTCCACATTCGATAACGTAGCTTTGTCGTCTTTGTGCCGAGCAAAAACACAGTCTGAATATGTACATTGGAATATTTCGTTTACTGTTGACATGTCTTGTGGATAAATACTGACGTGGTTGCGTAACTGTATTGGGTGGTACCGACCCGACAGTTGAAGTTGAACTATCCCAAGGCAAGATGTTGCCAAATGCAAGTGTGTTTCAAATTGTGTCAAATCGGTCTTCAATCCCCGATTGACATTGGAACATTCATCTACAGCGGAATCGAAAAAAAAGTATGATTTGTCCTGTCCCTCGCTCGATTTGAAAAATTGTACCAGTTGTGTATCAAATGTGCCAGGCAGTTGTTGGTAATTCGAATGTTCACAGTCGCCTCCATAGTATTCCCGCAAAGAGGATTCGTAATGTTGTTGGTTTATAGCGGTCAGGCGATTATTGTACTGGTCTCTGGTAAAAACGGAAGAATTTTGTTCAATGGCCTTGGTGCCACAGCCGCCATTGTTGGCACAGGGTATTTCCTTGCCGTCTTCGCTTGTAAATGGACATTTGAACTGGCAAGCATCTCCAATTCTACCGGGTTCACAGGCACAAGTCCCGTCCCGTTGACAAGCCGTGGGGTTACCGGTACAGATTGAATTCAAATCATAACCGTCAAAACCAGGGCATGTGATTTCACATCCATCCCCTCTATAAGGCGAATCATGGAAATCGATACCGTCTAATGCGTCGGGACTGTGCTGCAGTACAGAGGGTGCCACTTCACATTCGCAGTTGCAGACGGCGTTGCATCTACCGTGGCCAGAACACGGCAGATGTGTGTAAGTCAATGTGCCTGGACATTGTGCGTCTGCCGACTCTGAACAGTGAGAACCATAATAGGCCAAATATTTGTTGGTCTGTTTTTTCATTCGATATGTATGAGCGGAATATTTTGAGACCACCATATTGAACAGTGCTTTCCAGTCTTGCTGGCCGATGTCAATTTCGTCTTGTACTTGAAAGGTTCCGGCGCGGTGGTACATAAACTCTTCGGCATGAATCACCAGATAAAAAGTTTTAACATTCGAATCCATCCCCGTCCATTTGATTTCGGTGTTGTCACTGGATGGTGTGCGTATTGCAACTGACAATTTGTGTGTATTCCACTCCTCCACGACGATTTCTATAATTCCAGTTTGGAATTTTAATTCTTCGATATAAGGAAACTGCACTTTGGCAGTGTCGAATTCTCTAAAATGACCAGAAAGCACAATGTCACGACTGTAAAGCTCTCCCTCGATACCTACGTACAACAAAGTATTGCCACCGCTGGGCACTGCCGTTACAAATTGATTTTCAAAAACGGACCCATCGTTTTGACGTACAATGTTCAAAAGATTGACTGATGGGCTGCCAGTTGGTGCAACCACTCGCATGTCTTTGACATCCGCACTTTGATATTTCTTGTACAGTGCTATTTTTTTGGCCAACATCGTGGCCAGTGACCAGCGAGCTTGTTGCATATAAATTCTTTCCACATGTGTCATGACAGTGTCAATCTCTACGTCGTCCAATATTGTGTGTACATTCAAAGTATTTGCAACTTTCCACTCGATGGTGTTGTAAAAACGACGAACAATGTCAGAATTCGAGGTAGTGTCAATATTCAACCACTCTTCGAGAAACAAAAACACTTGGACGGGGGTGGATTCAAATTCCGCCATCACGTTGCCCCCCAGTGTCATTTGCCATCTGCTCCGAGGGTTTGAGTTGGAATATTGAACAGAGCATTGAATTGATTCTCCTGACTCAAAACCATAATTCGGTTGAGAGTTAATCGACGGCGGCGGTGGTGGAGGGTGTTTGACATTGTAAAACCCGTGAACTTTGGTAAATCCCTCCACTTTGTTGTCAATGTAAATAAACAATGCTTTGGCGTTTTCTTCCGAACGTTTCATATTCGTCAATGGACCGTTGTGTGTAGTCGGCCCATACGTCGAGTTCCACCGTGGTAATGTATTGTCCAGGGTGAATTCCAATACGAACATTGTATGCACATTTTGGACGGTAGACAGCAGGTACAATTCGTTGTACGAATACAATATTGGTGCCCACGACTGTTTGGGCGGCTGCTGGCCTGTTGTTTCAACCACTGACCAATCAGCAAGGACAACTTTGTGGTTGCCCCATTGTTGTTGACGAATTTTAATTGTGTACAGCGTATTGTGGTACATTCCTGTTGTGTCAAAATCATAGGCGCTGTTGCCGCCAAAGGCATACAGTTTGGCATCGGAGACTTTGGCAAATGTCATGGCAGTTTGGGGCAACGTTTCATTGCCTGTTTCAATGACCAGTATTTGACTACTGTTCGCCATTCCGTGCAATTGACCGTTGGCAAAACACAAAAACCAAGAAGACATCTGTATTTTAGTACATTTGTTAGGAAAGGTGGGGATTGCATAGGTGTGTAAGATGGTGTCGGCAGTGTTTTTGAGCAACACACCAACATTGGTTATTCCCTGGTTGTTTTGTTTATTAAATTCTTTGACATCGATGCCGACGATGTAAGGGCCCGCGTCGGGGGTTGTGATGGACCATTGTTGACTCGTGCCACATATTTTTTGAAATATTTCAAGAGCTGTGTTAATTGTGGCTGTGCGAGTAAACCCTATCGAAGTTTGTCGATAGTTCAATTCCTGCTGAATGCCATAGGACGAACCGGAATAATCATAGATGTCTTTGACAGATTCTTCAAACAATATTTCGTCGGCAGCATACACAAAACGTTCTGGATTTTGCCATTCGATGCCTTCGAAATTAGTTGTATTGTAAGATAGAATGGAACCGATGTCACCGTCATAGCCTTTGATGCCTGTGTACTTGACATTGTAGCGCATAAACGGTGGCAGGGTGCGGCAAAGTCCAAAGTACGCGTCGCAGATGCCATACTGCGAGGCCATATGTTGTCCGTATGTTCCATTGTTGCATCGGTCGCAAGGGATTGCACAGTTGTCACCACTTCCCAATGCACATTGGCAAATGCCGGTAGTGCTCGGCGTGGGACCCGCCAACCAGATTGGTTCGTAATCGGGCAGTGGTAGCACTTTGTCAGAGACCGCCCCCCCACGGTAGGAAACGGCCGCTTCTTGTGCAAAGTAGTCGGCAGAAATTTGTGTGAAATCCGCCGCAAAACATTTGCCATTTTTGCCGGAACAAGCCAGCTCAACGCCATTTTCTGTGCCCGAAGGACAGGTCAATTCACAAAATTGGCCATCCACTCCAATGTAATCTTCGACATCGCACTCGCAAGAAGTTCGGGAACAAATGCCAAGAACTGAACCTTCCGATAAATTTTCACACCATCCTCTCCATTTAGAACGATTGAAAACGTCAGACAACATTGCTGTACATTCTAGTGGACAGTCTGACATATATAAATCAGGTATTAAGATAGAATCCTCCTTGTGGTAGGCATTCTGTAACGAGCAAAAATCAGTGACAATCAATTTCTCAACGTTTTTGGAACACCGTTTGTCTTGAGTAACATTGCCCGAAATGGTCAAATTCAAATATTTTTTGCGTTTTTCGCAAAGACTAGTGTCTTCGGAAGAGGAAGACAACTGTTGCTCAATGTACTTTAAACAAGTAGTGTCGCAAAAGTCTTCATAGACATCCCAACGTCCCAAACATTGGGTAAACCAGGGCAACCCGATGCTTGGACAAGTCGTATTGGCGTCGTCCTCAAACTTTTGCGAACTGGTGCACACTTTTTCCATGCTGCTTTCGTTGGTCGTGGCTCCCAAAATGGGAAAATAATAGGCATCGTCGCCACTGACATCTATCTTTTTAAACGATTCTTGATAGTGGCAGTAGGCAGTCCAGTTAAGTCCCAAAAAATTAGAACAATCTTCCCCCACAATGTTGGGATGTCTGTACTCGATGTAGTCGCCGCACATGCTCATGTTATTTTTGACGTACACAGAAGGGCATGATTCTCCATTGCACACCCGCGTCTCGTACCCGGGCATTAACACAAACGCCGAGGCCAAATCATTGCAAACAGCAGTGACGTCCGGATGATACGGGGTATAATCAGACAACTCTTGAAACTCTTGAAAAACGACAGGGTCTGTTAGGACCACTTGGTCCTTTCGCACATGAGCCCAAGTAACTGGTTCCGAACTGTCGGTATCAATGACAAACGCATCCACACGATGACCATGCGACGAATGCAAGGTATGGGTACCGTGGACACAATCTTCATCTTCGTGGCAGCGTTTCTCGTACAAATAACAGTGCTGGTCGTCTTCGGTCCACGACCACTGTAAACAGTTGACATGGGCATCACATTGCTTGTGACAGTCCGCCTTGGACACCGCTGCGATGTTGTGAAACGAATGAGATATCCGCCCCAGTGTTTGTCGTAGACGCGACCGCGATGTATGATTCAACTGTTTTGTCAGTGTGCATCCGCCAGCGGAAACTGTCCCTTCCCAATGTTGGTGGTGGTGTTGGGCCCCATCTTGGACCGTATGGTTCTCCGACTTGTATCGAACATCAATGTACCACGGTATCCATTTATCAACCTGATGGTAGCATTCTTGATCTCCGAGTTGTAAAGAACGGGACGAAATCGTCATTTTAAGAAGAGCCTTCTCATTTGACAACAGTCGCATTTCACCTTTGGTACCCGAGGACAGAAATAACCACCCAGACACGCGAATGTTTTCATGCTCTTCCAATGTCCATTGCAATCCAGACTTGTCACCGGCGACGCTGTTTTCCGTTACGTATGCCGCATTCTTGTTGAAGGTCACAAACCTCTCGTGCCCCCATGTTTGGTCGCCAGGATGATAACCAATTTTTAAATACGTCGGCAAATCATTGGGGACTGCCTTCAACGAAGCAAATGTAGCTTGCATGCCAAGCAATGACTCGGTACCGCCCACTGTAATACTGGACACTATGTAGACACCATATGCTTCAAATTCACATTCTTGGTCAATCGTAATGGTATTGGTAGCATTTGTATAAAATTTTTCCTCGGCATTTTGACAGTTGACTCTCAGTATTGACTCTGACTCGGTTTTAATGACCACTACGGTGTCTGTTGCCACTGTTATGGTGGCAGATACAAACTGCACTAAATCTTGACTGATGCGCGAAGCTTTAGGACTTTCCCAGCGAGCGTCCAATGCTGGCTGTTGTCCCAGCTCAAAAAAGGTGCTTTTGACATCACTGCAATGTTTCAACCAATTGATTTCTTTGTATGTTTCATGTTGTTCGACGATTGGTCGGGTAGTATTTTGAAATGTGAGAATGCTGTGGTTGGTGTACTTACACTCGTACGTATTGGACGGCATGCCGTTGCTATTGCAATTACCACTGTTGCATGCGATGTCGGTGTCACCGCAGGATGGTCTGATTACTGTCGAATGTTTGCACGTCACACAGTCCCCAGTTGCACAAACCGTGCACACCGTATTTTTCCCACAGGGGTCGTATGTCGTACAATAATCGGGCACACTGGGGACTAGGGGTATCGCGGGTGATTCTGAATATCTCAAACAAGTCTGTTGAAAAACCTGTTCTATTTCGTCGTGCGACCACTGGGTCTGGCCCCATCGAGCATTGATTTGGTTCTCAATCAATGTACATCCATTGTTTGCATATGGCTTGGGGAACAGAGTATCCCTGAAATTGTACGAGATATCTGTTTCGTGAGAGTTGATGCATTCCAATGCCCAAGGTTTGTATTCGCTGGGGTTTGACCCAATGTTCATGATAGTACAGTCTGATATTGTCTGAGTTTGCAAAGTGGTACGGTGTTTCTTGGCAGCAGTTTCGGTTTTCCACAATGTGCTGTACTCGCCACATTTGACCCGCCACGGAGCATACCAATTATCCTGTTCTGGTCGATACCAACGTTTGTCGGTCAAGACCGCGTCGAGATGTTGTTTACAAAACTGCGGCGATTTGTCCCAATTGTACAGGTCGCAATTCTGATTAACTGTGCGTCCTCGGAGTGTTTCTGTTCTGTATTCTTGCACTGGCACTGAACGTCCCAAGACGGAGATTGACCCATCGATGGCAATGTTGCCGGGGATACTGGTGTCTATTTTGAGCGGATTTACCCTGTTTTGGTACATGTGACAGGTAAAAAACAGGTCGGCGGCACTGACTTCCAACTCCATTTTGTCTGCAGATAGCCGCAAAGTGGAAAGACCGTTCGAACAAATGTTGTCCGTCTCAGCTGTGCAGGGTTGGTCCAAATCAAAACACAATGTCTCGATCGATTTCTCGTTAATTGCATCTGCACACGTTTTGGCACGGCAATATGTTTTAGTGCTACAGACACCGTTCGAATCGGATTCGCATGAACCAACACAGCCCCCCGCGTTCAGTTGAGAGCAGGTTTCGTCGGTTGTCACGATATATGCCAGTGTTTGGTCATAAATGCAACGATTGTCGTTGGAACATGCGGACTGCAATGTAAAATCGCTGCACAGACTGGTGGCGTCTCTAAACGTTTGTCCATCTCCGGGATAAGAGGTGGAGGTACATTGGTTGGATTTTGCAGGGGTCAACTCTTCCAAGGCGTTTTCGCACCACGTTTGATTATTGCGGTACTCGTCAATGAAAAACCGCTCGGTATTTTTTCGGTATTCGGGGTCAAACGCGCAATCTCGAGTGTTTAGTTCGTTGGGATACCATCCATTTAACATTTGCACGCAGAAATTGCCCCAATCCACACTGTAAATGGTGTCGACACAGGAGGCACCGGCTTTGGTGCATTGTGTGTATCCGGGAGAGTCGGTACCAATTTCAAAAAAACGTGGTGTTAAAGAGTCCCAAGGCGTCGACATCACGGAACAAAAGGTGTCCGAGAGTTCGGTGTCTGGCGTCGTCGAGTCCCTGAGAGTAGCATTTGTGCATTCTTGGTCGGTCCGGCATGTTTTTTCTAGACCGAATGCACTCAATGCTATAACGGTGTCACAAGTACCGCGACCCGCACAAATTTCAGAATTGTAAGTGGGACAATGATAATCGCAGTGTTTGCCATAGTAGTCGGCTTTGGGCGGGGGTTCCACTTTGAACCCACTTTTAACCAAGCGTTGACGCGCATCGGTAGTGTAGGGGTCATAGGGTAAACATTCACATCGGAAATTGTTGCTGTTGGGGTTAAACCACAATTCCAAATCGTCGCGAATGCAGCGACCATGACCCGAACAAACTTCTCGACCATCTTGGCCACAATCTATTTCACAATACGAACCAGTGACACCGTCGTTGCAGGTACAACTGCCCTCCGCGTTACACCTGCCATTGTCTGAACAAACATGGCAGTTTGCATCGACACCGTATGTATTATCGTATTTCATACATATCTGTTGGGCATCGTTGTCGCCTTGCAAAGTAAAATCTTGACCAAATTGAATAATATTATTATTGCCAGTTGTTTCGCCATCCGCTGCACAAAAACGTGTACATCGCTCTGCTTGGATATCTAAACCTTTGGGATACCAGTTTGGTTTGCATGCCGAACAAGCGATTTCGGGAGAGGGGTCCAAAGTATCAAATTTTCCGTCCACGCCATTTTTGTCGCAGTTGCAAAGAAAATTGTTACCGTCGTAGTTGGGATTACATGTTCCTTTGCCGTTGCATTCGTTGTCTCGAGCGCACGGTATTGAGCAGTGCTCCAGTTGTGTGGTAATGTTCACCTTTGGATAATAATCTGCCTCACATTTAGCACAGTTCCCTTTTGTTTCGTAATTCGATTGACATTTGCACGTCATTGATTCGACATTGTCGCTCGTTTGTATTTCACAGACACCATGACCGTGACAGTTGACTGACCCCGCCACGTCCGAACCGTACGGGTTGCAGTACAGTTGGCAACTACTTCCCCACCGGTGTTCTTCGCAACGTTCGCAACGATTTCCATCAAAATGGTCGTCACATATGCAAATATCGTTGTCACCATTGTAGTCAGGATTGCATTGACCACGACCACTGCAAGTATATTCATCTTTGCATGAACAATCGTAGGTCTTCCAGTTACCATCACAAGTACAGACCGCGGTGTCTAAAGTTTGCAAGCTACAACTGCCATGGTCGGAGCAAGGAGTCGAAATTATATCTCGGCCAGGACAGGGTACGGAGCAATTGACACCCACATGATGCGAATCGCAAATACATTGCAGGCCTCTCTCTGCACTTATTTGACATTTGCCATGGCCAGAACAGGGTTTGTTGTTGTTGGAACCACAGGACTGTTCACAAGATTCACCAAAATATCCTGGATAACACACACATTGCAGTTGTCCACCAATCGACTGACAGATGCCTCGTTCGGACGGACAATTTTCGCCACAGCCCATACTGCACTGCAGACCGTCGCGACCTGTAAACCACCCGGCATCGCACTGGCATTCACCAGTTGTACTACAGGAGCCATGGCCGTTACAAGTGTTACAAGTACCACCCCCTGCACGAATTGTAGAACAATTCTCAGCTGCCTTGTCGTACTCACTGCCCTCGTAGCAGAGAGTATTGCACTGAATACCATAGTGATTGTCAAGACATTTGCCGTGACACCGTTCAGAATTTTGGAGTTGAGCATAACACTTGTCACAAGTCGTACCCACCCACTTTTGATGATTCGGACAGCGACAGCTCCACCGAGTGTTTTGCACACCCTCGGCACTCATGCGACAAATACCCAAATGTTTGCACTGGCATTCTTCACAAAACTCACCGCCAAAGACTCCTTTTGTATTGTCACATACACATTTGCCATCTTGCCACGGCGAATCGTGTTGACAAGGAGCAATCACTGTATTTACATATCCAACAAAATAATCAATCGACATGGCGAAAATACCCACAAGAGATGCAGCCACAAGCATGCAAAAGCCATACGTTGAAATTACCTGAGTATTAGATGATATCATTTTATAAAAAAATTCTATTGTTTATAGTATTTTTTTCACATATGTCATACATATGACACCATCAATGACAACAATTGTCCACTATATACATGTGCCAAAATATACAATAATGTTTTCCACCCACTACCCCAAGTCGAAACCAAACACGTTGAACAAGTTACAAGCCAAAGCAAAACTGAACGGCTTGACTTCCAAGGCAGAATGTCGCATGTATATTAATGCGATTCGCTCAAAATGTTTGGATACATTGTCATTGGCACGCTTGAAACATATTGCTACAGAAATTGGAATTTCTGCAGAGGAAGAACGAATAATGTATCTGGATTTTTTTGCAGAACAACATAAAAGAGAACCGTTGAAAGAGGAGTTGGTGCAAACCGAGGAGTTGACGGAGGAGGTACAAGAATCGGAATCAGAAGAATCGGAATCAGAAGAATCGGAATCAGAAGAATCGGAATCAGAAGAAGAATCCACCGATTGGGTCGACGCATTAACTCGGCCAGAGACAGGTACGCAAGTACGAATCAACGGCTTAGTCGGCATTCTTAAACACCGTGGTAGTTGGAATAAGCTTGAGGGTACTAATATCAGAGTGAATGGTTGGAAGGGCGGCAAGGTACAAGTCCAGTCACGTAAAGGCCTTTAACCGTTTTTGAAGTCCCGCTTCGCTGGTTAATTGGGTTTAACAAAAGTATGATATTTAAAGTCCATTGGAAACATTTGTGCTTATGTACAAAACGTTAACCCATAGTACTAATAGTAGCCCACCTCGACCCACTACCAATCCAAACACACTATCTTTTCAATTTAACAACATTGTCAACACGTTCCACGGTTCGTTGTTGCGTTTTACCGACAGGGACAACAATGGCTTTAATGTTGAACAACATCTGCAGTATTTCTTTCCTGAACGTGACAAGACTACAAATAATGAACGGGGACAAATGTACTCCAGTAGATACTGCTACAAGTACACTCCCCGAACGCCATTAAAGATTGTTAACGTCAAATCTTTTACAAAAAAGAACCGTGGAATTCAGTTGCCTGAGATTGTCCATGAGTATTTTACTCACAATGACAGTGCTGAGGTGGTACGGACCCAAGCTTCGGACAATCTCAAAGTCGACAATGAGTTTTACAAATTCATTTTAGAAAAGGTGGCTGAAAAAATCCCAAACATGGATGGTGTCTACATGCCTGCTAACAATACGGCCCACGAGGAGTTGGTACTGCAAAAATCCGGCCTTGACAAGTTGGACTACGAAAGATGGGAAAGTCGACCGAGTATCCGTGAGCGTCGACCAAAAAAAATACGAAAAGTCAGGATTGGCAAAAAGTTAGATTTTGGAAATCTCTACTCCGGTTAAAATAAATAATAAACAATTCCCCATAAATATAAATATATTTTTTTATACTTTAACAATTTATCTACAACTAATTCAGGACCAGGTTTCCAAATGAGATGAAATCGATTGTTTCTCATTAAGCACTAATTTACCAACAGGATTGGAGAGGTATTTGGCAATTCTTGCAAGTTTATCAGCGTCAAATTGATTGAAATCGCCGATAGCTTCCTTTAACTGGGGTTCGTTGTAAAGTTTTTCAGCATCAATGGTCCACGGCAAACAATCACTGACCGTGGATAAAACCCATTTTGCTTTGACCAAACCTTCACTACATTCCTGGTCGAATGTGTCTGGACCAAGACCCATTTCGAACCAATAGGAGCCGTTTGAATCGCCCATTTTGCATTCGCAGGGGTCCCCGTCATGATTTTCGTCCAACTGACAAGCACAGGGCTGATTATTCATAAAACAGCACGCTATGTGGTCCTCAAGCAATCGACGTTGTTTAGAGGTAAATTCAGCGGCTTTTGTCGGCGCAAAAAAAAAGTAATATGGCCCAAATTCGCCACTGCAATAGCCACCCAACTTGCCTTGTGCAATGGCTGTTTCGCGAGAGCATTCGACGTGTGAGCACCAAGCTTTTTGGTCCCAAATAGCCTCGTTAAGCTGATACTTCAATTCTTTGAGGGTCTCGTTTGACATTAATTTAAGGTCGCGACTTCTCGTTGATTTCAATATGCCTTCAATTTTGTACCCGTTCAATTCTTCAATTTGATCTGCCATTTTCATTTTCAAGAGATTTTCGTAATTGTTTTTGTTTTTTTTTACTTGAGGAGCCGAAGGCCCAGAGTGGGCTTTTTTTTTTCTTTTTTTGGATTTTTTGGAAGCAGGTTGGTTGGAATCGCTACTTGTCGCAGGTTCCATTTCTGTGCTCGGATTTGGATTTAAAGCGGTTTTAGCGGTTTTATCTTTGTTTGTTGAAAAAGTTGACATGTTAGGGTTATAGGGATTAGATGTTTAGAATTTGATAATAGAATTCCAAGTAATCATAAAAAAAACAGAATAAGTGTAACTAATATCGATTCTTTCTGCCCCCGAAAAAAATGGTTGGCCAGAGATTGGTTTTTAGAGATGGCTCAAAACCAATCGAAAATGTTCTTATTATTTTTTTATTTTTTTTATTGTATCATTGATGTTACGCATGATAAATTGATCTTTGATATCGGCTAACTCGTGTTGTGTTGATTTGTTCAATGTTTCCCACGGAATTGGAAATAAACACAATGCCCCTTTATATTTTTGTGGTTTAGTAAATGCGATTGTTTTTTCGATCATAATGTGTACTTCGTTATTACTGGCCCAGACACTGTCACATGCAAGAGTTGATGGACGCTGTTCAGAAACTAACATCGCACCAACTATTGAACCAGTTGTTTGATCCACACCTTTCATGACATCTGTAGTATCCTCAAATTCTTTATTTTGAAATACAGAAGCGGCGTTCAATTGGGGCGTTGATAAAATAGGTTCTGGTTTTTGTCGGGTTTGACCTGTTTGTATTAAAACCCAACGCGATTGGACATCAAACTCCTTTCCACCGCCTTTGAATTTGCTTTTGGAGCGATTTTCAACGTCTTTGCCTCTGTACAGAATCAATGCAGCCGCAGGTTGTTTGATGCTAAGGGTGGCAAGGCCAGTAAGGGCTGTTTTTTTTCTTTTTTTTTTGAAAGTTTTGGAAGCAGGTTGGTTGGAATCGCTACTTGACACAGGTTCCATTTCTGTGCTCGGATTTGGATTTAAAGCGGTTTTAGCGGTTTTATCTTTGTTTGTTGCAAAAGTTGACATGATTTTTTTAGAGGGATTAGATGTTTAGAATTTGATAATGAAATTCCAAGTAAATCATGAAAAAAAACAGAATAAGTGTAACTAATATTGAACCAATTTAATCGGGTAAGATTTCCTAACGGCGTAACGAATGTTTAGGAAATTGATGAAAAAAAATTTTTGGAAATCTCTAAACACTCTACAAATAGACATACTTGACAGACATTTTGTTATATGTAAAAAAAACACTATATAATTGATTGTAAATAGACAATAAAATGTCTCGACCGGGCAGTATTATCAAACCAGTTACTTTGTATTCTTCTCAGAAAGATATCAAGTCTTCTTTTGACGAAGCTACCAAATCTTGGATATGTCGGACTTGTGGTAAGGAATTTAATTTATTGGAATCAATGGGTACGCTTGGTTGTTTTCAACATCCCGGTTACATTCAAGATGACTGTCGTTGGTCTTGCTGTGGTCAACGCATCCATTCCATGCGGTGGTTACCGTCCCGCGACATTCAAAGAATGTACACCAGTAATTATATTCCCCACCCAACTACAGTCAGGGGATGCCAGGCTTGCGACCACAATACTTCGGACCGTCCATACACGCACAAAGACCAACAAACGATTTCGTCTCTGAGTGCTATATTGCCGTTTATGAACAAGGAGTTCCCCTTTGTACGACGCAAAGGTTTTGATAACGGTGTACTGAGGAGATGCGCGGTACGTCCTTTGCATGTACCGCCTTCGTATGCCAAAGTTGAATACCAGGACGATGAAGGTAATGTCAAAGAATGTGATTCTGACACACCTGTTCCAACAGGTATGGAGCTCCGTGCCTATACAACAGATGGGAGACCGATTGATAACTGGTGGTAATGTGTAGTGAATATGTTGTATTTAAAGCATATTTTTTTTTTCAACCTGCTAAATAAAATGTTAAAATGGCAATGGATAATAGCGGGCAAATGGATAGATTGTTCTGAAAAAAACAACCAAATATTTTCGGCACGTTTTGAAGAGCCGTCAATGGAGCCTCTGTACTTGACCAATCTTTATGGTGAGTTATGGGGTTGTCCTGAAAAGAAAAATATGAAATTCCGTGTCCATGGTGAAGAGGAGACAGTCCCTTCCTCGGTGCGTCAATACTGCGACACCGACCCCGTTATATATGCGGTGTACAATGGTGTTCACCGTACCTTGATTCCACCGCCCACCATGCTGTTTGAGGAACGTGCGGAGGAAGTGCGTCCTCGTGTGCAACATACCGAAGTTTCCATTGGTACGGAATTGTTTGTGGCCAAAGAAGAAAAAATCTATCAAAAACTATTGGGCAAATTGGAAGAGTGTTCTTGGAAAGCTACCAATATCTCGGTGCCACAATACAATGAGATGACCAAGTCACGTTTTGTCTGGGAATTTAAAGGACCTTTTCGCAGCGAACGGATGCGACAGACGGTGAGCAATGTTTGTCGTTGTTTGGCGCCGACTCTTTGTCGAAAACTGAGACGACTGTTTACACTGTTCTGTCCGGACGACGAAGATGCTACAGAGTATGGGCCCTATCAGTTTCCAGATTTTTTGTGTGCGCACGGTGAAGAGGGATTGGCATGCCAAGTGAGAGACTCTTTTCATTCCGTTTCTTTGCAGGACTGGCAACCGTTCGATGGGATAACCAATGCCATGATAGAAAGGCGTCGTCGAGCGGGACACTCGGCTGTCATTATTCGCGCCCATGGTCAAGAGTACATGTTACTGTTTGACAGTGGCGGCGGTGCTTCGGGCCAACCGCCCGTCATTGTCCGTCCTGCTCGCTACAATAAAATTTTGACCAGCATTGAGGATCAATTTCGAAGGTCGGCGTTGCACGAATTGTTTGATATGTTGACCGCGTGCGATGTAAATCCGGTCTCCTTTTTAAGTTCGACCAACCCCGAAGAAATATTGTCTCAAATCAACGATCGCGAAGCTGTCATGGCTGTTTTTCATAAAGTCACGCATTCGTCTCAGTATATCGCAACACGCATTCAGCGGTTCATGCCGGCACTGTTGGACAAGTACAAAGAATGTGAAATTCGTTTGTCACAAGTTGAAAATCTCTCGCCCAAAAAACTGTGCAAATTCGTGACACAGACTTTGGACAATGGGTTAATCGTGCCAGATTTGCATAGTTTTCACTTTCACTGCCACGGTTTGACGCAGTTGATAGAGTTCATACAACAAACCCAATCGTGGATGGTCGATAAAAACCCCAACGGTGACTGTCACATTTGCATGACATCAAATTGTGTGGTCCTCAATCATTGTGGCTCGGCCACCGCTTGTTTAAAATGTTGGGTCGATACATTGACGGAAACCAACATGAAATGTCCCTTTTGTCGACAACCGGTAGAGGGAGGCCAACTGACACGCAGTGCAACACAGCCATTTTCACCTGTCCAGCGACATTGTCCGGTGTCAAGACGACGATTTGCGAGTGTCGACGATGTCCTAGAGATTATTCACCAGGACAAACAATATTCGGACATCACACTGGAATCGGTCAACACCATGCGGAAATGGTTTACAATACTGGTAAGGCAACACATTGTGGACATTTCAGAAATGCCAACACTCGCTCAACATACAGAGAAAAAATTAATAAATGCATTGACAGAATTTAAAGTTTTACGATAAACATAACAGTTTCGGTGGTATTTTATACTGCTCCACCGCTTCCCTGTACGCTTTTAATATATTATTCTTGCAGGCGGTAAAGGCAGGCTTGTTGATGTTGTACGCGTCCAAAGTGTTGGCTTCGGGCAACACCGAAGTCAAGTATTTGTCTCCCTTGATGACATTTACACCGCCAACATTCAGTCCAGCCTTCATAATGTATAAAATACTAATTACAAAAATTTTGATTGGAAACAAAGCGGGAGTGGTTTGACCAAGTGGGAACTGTTGAGTCATCATTGACCAAAAACGACAGGTCAACTTGGCATATTTGTCAATAATATTGTCCACCGTTTCATCTTTCGGTAACAAATTTCGAAAAATATGCCGACGATTCATCTGGTTGATGTACAGCTGTACGATATGCGTAAAATGAACGCTGCGTTGGTTTTTTTCACACGTTTTGACATACTTTTGAACCACTTTCTCGGCTTCATTTCTCATTTCTACATATTTACGCTGTTCCATAAATAACCGCTCGTTTGAAAACAAGATTGCTGAAACTTGCTGCTTGCTGATGAAATGATGTTGCTGCTGTCGTATAGTGTGTGTAGACAAACGATTAATTTCAAACGCCGTGTTGCGCACCAATTTAAGAGGGTCTTTGTTTTCTTGATGAGTAGCAGTCACGCGATGACTGTTGAACCAAGTGTCAGAATTGATTGAATCGTACCGTATACCAGATACGCGGCAAACATGACCGCCGTCAGAATGGTCTACAGAAGTTTTAGAACATTGTTCATTGCACAAATGAGCATGGCCAGTAGCACAACACATGTAAATATTACGAATTTGTTTTTTCAATTGACCACGATTGGCCCAGGGAGGATGATTTTTGCACAGAATTCGCACACACACATGCTCCTTGTCTTCGTGTCTCCAAATGCCGCCCACGATGTGCTGCAAATTACAAGTCTCCATTGAACATTCGTGTGGTGATTCCAACAATGGACGATTGTTATGAACACGCCACTGATCCGCCAATTTCTCAGCAATCTCCTCCATTACAATGAACCTCTTCGAATTATACAAATACAAATATAAACATATGCAGAAAATAGTTGGATTTTACATAAAGGACGCTGGCCATATACCTAACCGAGTCATATACCTAACCGAGTCATATACCTAACCGAGTCGCGGTTGTATTTTGTCAAATCGAGGGCAAAACAAGATACAAAATAACAGTATATAAGTCACCCTCCCTCCTTGTATAAAAGTCACCCTCCTTGTATAAAAATCGGAAGTTGACGTTCGCAGTCTAAGTCGTTTCAGACTTCGCTTAGAGATTCAAGTGAAATGTATTATAAAAACATTTAAATTGGAATATTTGATAATAATTATTTTTCCACCTATGTTACAAACATATCTAGTAACCACTAAAATCTATAATCTCTGTTGAGGGTTAAAAGGATAACTATCTCTTCTTCCCCCATCTGAGTACATTCCCCGGCCGTATTCGTCGAAACACTCGTTCGTTGTGTCGCAATCCGAGATTGTATCACACACTTCACCACACACTTCACCTTGACAAATATTATTTACATGTCCATCGTAGAGTTTATCCCAGCCTAGGTATAACCAGTGCCAATCACTATCGATACAAATGTGACCACGATTGGCAATACTTCCCCTATTCCAGATGATCCAAGCAAGAAGTTTTGCTTGATCGTCGACAAAGATTGTTCCCCAATTATTTAACCAGCCACCCATTGAATCATCGCCAAGCCGTGCTTTGGGTTCAATCTCGATATTGCCGTCGTTGTAGATATCACCATTGAACTTCACATAAGCGCGTCGTTGAATTTCTATATCGGCCTTGTTCCAGAGTGCAACATCAAACGGAATTTCTAATACTTCCTGATAGGTAATGACCAGTGGTAGTTCCAGTACAAAGGTGCTCTTCGGTAAACCCTCAATTTCACTAGGACTGCCGTGTCCCAAATCTAAATAATCTAGTTCTGCGTAGTTATTCTGCCGCAATTTTTGCCAATTAAATTTGTACGTAGTGATTGTGTATGGGGTTTGGAACGTAGTGGTTGTGTCGTGGGTGGAGATGTCAAATATTTCGCTATATGATGATAAACGGTTTGTACGACATTTGGCCACAAAAGGTGCATACGCACCAGCAGTACACCGAGGCTGGCTGGATGGTTGTATTTCCCACCCGGGAGTCGTACAAGTCAATGTGCAATAATCGCCCATGTTGACATCGGAAGCAGCACAACTGGAAGTATACGCTTGATTGCCAGAACCACCGTGTGGAATGTAAACGTCACTGCCACACGGTGATGGTGCACAATATGAGTCTGCTTGCCAGTTGTAACCGGCGTCACAAGTATATTCTCCATCACCGAACAATTTTCCATTGCTTCCAAAAGCAAAATTTCCACCTCCCCATCTCGACCCAAAATAGTATTTACTCCCTGCTTTCTCAAATTGATGCAAAGTTCCATAATTGTATAGATTGCCCCAATTCTCAAATTGTAAGTATGGACTACCGCCCCACCCCACTCCAATGTACACTCCATCAGCGTTGTTTTCGATTTGGTCCCAGTCCATATCAAGCTGATTGAATGTTCCGTAGTTATGGACTGAGCTCGCCGTATTTGCCTCCCACCAGTTCAAAAGTTGGCCTGCATTGTCGAATGTGCCCATGTTTTTTATTGCGCCGTCGTTGTAGAAAACGCCGTTGTTTTTTATTGTGCCGTAGTTGTAAATAGAAGTGCCTTCGGGGATCCAGAGTGCAGTGTAGGCAGGAATTACAAGTACTTCATTTGCACCAATATACACATTTCCATTTGCATCCATTTTATAGGTTTTCAGATATGGAGCATATTCGGAGCCCATGTCAATGTAATCAAAGATGAAGTATCCACCCGCTAATGTGTATTGAGTCTTGCCGTCAACTATTTTTTTATTCATGACATTGACTCCTTGATACTCGAAGCCTGATAAGTCCCTAGTATTAACAGTACTACACACTAATGGGGGATTTCCAAGAGATGGATACGCACCAGCAGTACACGTTCGAGTAGTGGAACCACGCCACCCGGAAGTCGAACAAGTCAATGTGCAATCAGCACCACTGGCAACACCGGAAGCAGCACAACTGGAAGTATACGCTTGCCCATCAGAACCGCCGTCTGGAATGTTGCCACACGCATTGGCAGTACAAGCCGGCACCGCAAGAGATGCATACGCACCAGCAGTACATATTTGAGTAGTGGAACCAGACCACCCGAGAGTCGAACAAGTCAATGTGCAATCAGCACCACTGGCAACATCGGAAGCAGCACAACTGGAAGTATACGCTTGATTGCCAGAACCACCGTGTGGAATGTAAACGTCACTGCCACACGGTGATGGTGCACAATATGAGTCTGCTTGCCAGTTGTAACCGGCGTCAC